>Ga0187820_1000019_pt1 | contig 26842 bp, 23 predicted proteins | sample NC_wetland_sal_i_19_FD_132409 | JGI IMG/M metagenome (GOLD analysis project Ga0187820, IMG submission 132409) | Wetland sediment microbial communities from Neuse River Estuary, North Carolina, USA - SO4_5 | ecosystem: Environmental > Aquatic > Freshwater > Wetlands > Sediment | place: USA: North... | reverse complement strand
TTGTAAACACCGATGTCTTGAAAGGAGCGATTCTGTTCGCGATAGATGAAGTAATTGGAGGGAGCGATGTTGAGATTCTGGATGTTGACGCCGGGGGCGGTGAGCCAGACGCCGATAAGCTCGACAGGACGAGGATAGGGAAGCGGCTGGAGGAGAACGCTTTCGAGAACGCTGAAGACGATGGTGTTGCCACCGATGCCGGCGGCGAGCGTGACGAGAGTAATGATGGTGAAAAGCGGGGCACGCCCGAGACGGCGAAAGACTTGTTTCAGGTGGAGCAGGAACGTTCTCATTTGCGCGGCCTCAGGTGGGCTGTGCCAAGGATACAGCGAGATGGGCGGCAGAGCCTCATTAAATAGAAACGGAGAGAGCGCTAGAAAGTTCCGTGAAGTTTGCCACAGCATAAAGAATGAGGAGCTCGGCATGTAATCTGAGTGTGGGTATCGGCGGTAAGGGAGATGAGGCTGGCAGGTGGATTTGTGCCAGGGGTCCGTCGCTGACCAGGGAAAGAGGCGAGTGGAAGCGACGATGGTGCCAGGTCGGGGCATTTCGCTTCGGTACGGCGGAACGTGCTAGAGTTTCGCGTGAAGCGCCCGCCAAGAAGGGCAAGGCAGGAGGCAAAATTGGCGTATCGGGATTTGCGGGAGTTTGTCCAGAAGCTGGAGAGAGAAGGGGAACTGCGGCGGATTCGCGCCGAGGTTGACCCTGTTCTGGAGATTACGGAAGTGACGCAGCGCGTGGCGCGGGACAAGGGACGCATGCCTGATAGCGTGGGACCGGCGCTGCTGTTTGAGAAGCCGAAAGGTTCGCGCGTTCCGTTGTTGGTGAACACATTTGGGAGCGTGCGGCGGATGGCGCTGGCGTTTGAAGTGACGGCGCTAGAGGAAGTGGCGGCGCGGATTCAGGGATTTTTGAAAATGGAAACACCGCAAGGGCTGTTCGACAAGATCAAGATGTTGCCGAAATTGGCGGAGCTGGGATCGTTTTTCCCGAAGAGCGTGAAGACCGGAGCTTGCAAGGAAGTGATGCATCACGGGAAAGACGTGAACCTGTTGGATTTTCCGGTTTTGAAATGCTGGCCGCAGGACGGCGGGCGGTTTATCACGTTTCCGCTGGTGTTCACAAAGAATCCGGAGACGGGTAAGCGGAATGTGGGGATGTACCGGATGCAAATTTACGACGAGCGGACGACGGGGATGCACTGGCAGACGCAGAAGCATGGGGCGGAGCATTTCCGGCGGGCGAGGGCGAAAAGTCCGGAGGGGCGGATTCCAGTGAGTGTGGCGATCGGAGCGGACCCGCCCACGGCTCTGTCCGGAATGCTGCCGATTCCGCCGGATTTAGATGAAATGATGTTTGCGGGATTTTTGCGGCGGGAGCCGGTAGAGATGGTGGCGTGCGAGACGAATGAGCTCGAGGTGCCGACGAATGCGGAGATTGTGCTGGAAGGATATGTGAATTTGAGCGAGATGCGCACGGAAGGGCCGTTTGGGGACCACACGGGATTTTATTCGCTGGAGGGGGAGTATCCGGTTTTTCACGTGGAATGCGTGACGCACAAGAAGGAGCCAATCTATTTGACGACGGTCGTGGGGCCGCCACCGCAGGAAGACTATTACATGGGGCACGCCGTGGAACGGGTTTTTCTGCCGGTGATGAAGATGCAGTATCCCGAAATTACGGAAGTGGCCATGCCGGCAGAGGGAATTTTTCACAACTTGATGATTGTGGCGATTCGGAAGTCGTATCCGGGGCACGCGCGGAAAATCATGAACGCGATTTGGTCACTGGGACAGGCGATGTTCACGAAAGTGATCGTGGTGGTGGATCACGACGTGGATGTGCACAACTACAACGAAGTGGTGTGGAAAGCGCTGTGCGCCATGGATCCGGAGCGCGATGTGCAGTTTTCGCTGGGGCCCGTGGATACGCTGGATCACGCGCAAAGAATGCAAGACTACGGTTCGAAAATGGGGATCGATGCGACGAGGAAATGGAAGAGCGAAGGATTCGAGCGGCCGTGGCCGGACGAGATTGTGATGGATGAAGGAACGAAAGCGCGAGTGGCGGCGATGTGGAAAGCGCTGGAAAAGTAAGTGAGCGCGGATGGGAAGCGAAGATTGACTACTAAGAATAACCGTCCCTGAGGACAGGCTCTAAGGGCGGAAAAATACAACTAATTGTGGTTGTCTGATGCGCTGGACGCAATATCCGGTGCGAACCTCCCTGAATACCCCAGAACTGCCTAAGAATAGGGGTAGTTTTAAGGCAACTCCGGTAGAGAATCCCTTGACGCTCTGAGCTTTTCAATGGGATAAACCTTGCACGGGCGGCACCCCAAGATATCCATAGCGCAAGCAGGTGTGCCGTTGGCAGTTGTGGGGCAGGGCGTGAGTTCGGGCGCCGGGGTGACGTTCCTCGTGATTGAATCGCGTGAAGTGATGAATGTGAGACAGGCGTCGCAGTATCTGGGGATCTCTCCGGATACCCTGTACCGTTACATCACCGAGGGCGAAATTCCCGCGTTCAAACTCGGTAATCGTTGGAAACTGCGTAAGACGATTCTAGACCGTTGGATGGAACGCAAAATGAGCCAAGCGCACGCGAGGCGCCGATAGTTTGCCGGTAGAGAAGTCGAAAGAGGCCGCGACATGTTGGGAATGGGCAAAAAATCAAGGCAGCTAGTAGGGCTGGACATCGGCTCGAGCTCGATCAAAGCGGTGGAGCTGAAGGCGACGAAAGCCGGCTACGAGCTCGTGAGCTTTGGGATGGAATCGCTGGCGCAAGACACGGTAGTAGATGGTGCGATCATGGACGCGCCGCAGGTGGCCAACGCGATCAGCAAGATTTTCGATGCCCAGAGGATCAAGACCAAGAATGTGGCGACTTCGGTTTCGGGCCACTCGGTGATCGTAAAGCGAGTGCCGCTTCCCTTGATGACGGAAGAAGAGTTGTATGACTGGATTCCTTCGGAAGCCAGCCAGCACATTCCATTCGATATCGCCGACGTAAATCTCAGCTATCAGCTGCTGGAATCGATGGACGCGCAGATGGACGTTCTGCTGGTTGCGGTAAAGAAGGACAAGATTCTGAACCACACGAACGTGCTGGCGCAGGCGGGGAAGACGCCGGTGGTGGTGGACATTGATGCCTTCGGACTGCAGAACTGCTTCGAAATCAACTACGAACCGGATGCCGGGCAGACGGTGGCGCTACTGAACATTGGCGCGAGCGTGATGAACATTAATATCGTGCGCGGTGGCGTGCCCTTGTTTACGCGCGACGTTAGCGTTGGCGGCAACCAATATACGGACGCGCTGCAAAAGGAACTGGACTTGAGCTTCGAGGATGCGGAACGGCTAAAGAAGGGCGACACCCTGCCGAGCGTGACGGACGAGCAGAAGCAGCAGATTCTGCGCAGCGTTTCCGACATTCTGACCTTGGAAATTCAAAAGACATTTGACTTCTTCCGGGCGACTGCCAGCGGGGAGAACATCCAGCGCATCGTCGTGGCGGGAGGAACGGCCCGAGTTCCGGGGCTGGTGGATCTGCTGAGGGAAGAGTTCGCAATGCCCGTGGAAGAATTGAATCCTTTCCGGAAAGTGCTCATCAATCCCAGCCGGCACAGTGATGACCAGATCCGCGAGATGTCGCCACGGCTGGCCATTGCCGTGGGTTTGGCACTGAGGAGCTTTGACTAGCCATGATTCGTATAAACCTACTCGGACAAATTCGGCCGAAAGCGTCCCGTCGGCCAGTGGATACAGGCGCCGCGCTCCCGGTGCTTTTCGTGGGGGCGGGACTGGCGGTTGGCGTAATCGTTCTGGGCTTCCTTTTTTACTCTTGGCAGCGCCAACTGAATACGGAAAATAGAACGATAAAACAGTTGCAGGCGCAGAAGACGGACCTGGAAAACATCAAACTGCAGGTCGAGGCCTTCGATAAGGAAAAGGAAGTTCTCCAACAGCGTGTTTCGACGATCGAACAATTGCAGCGGGACCGCACAGGTGGCCAGGATCTGCTGGACATGGTGGCGAATACGGTATCGCGGACAGAGAACCTGTGGCTGACAACCATGATAAGAAAGGGAAACAACCTTTCAATCGAGGGGTCGTCAGCTTCCATCAATGCCGTAGCCAATTTTATTACTGCTTTGAAGCGTTCCGGATACTTCCAGAAGGTGGAAATCAAGGAAACGAAGCAGGACGACAAGGTCACGGGAGTGGAGACGTTCAACTTCCAGTTGTCTGCGGATATCGCTCCGCCTCAGCCGGGACCGAGCGCGCCGGCGGAAGCAAGACCTGCGAACGCAGCGCCGAATTCCACGCGGCCTTTGGCGCCGGTCAAGAAAGGGTAAGGGAGCTTCATGGCCAATCCGTTTCGAGACATGTCGGTATTCATGCAGGGCTTGGTGGCGGTGGCCATTGCGGTCGTCGTGTTGCTCTTAGGAGTTTACATTCCGCTTTCGCCAGTGGCGCAGGAACGGGACGCCGTCGACAAGGCCGTCCAGGAACGCAACAGACTTAACCAGGAAGTGCAACAGCTATCGGTCTACAAGCAGCGCTATGGGGAGCTCAAGCAGCAGATGGATGCACTTTCAAAACAACTGGATACGCTGAAGACGATCGTGCCCGAAGATAAAGAGACCGACGAATTCATCCGCTTGCTGCAAGGTGCCGCCAGCGCGTCTAACGTGCAGATCCGTAGCTTGACTGCGGACGCCATCGTGCCTCGGGAATTTCATTATGATATGCCCTTCGAAGTGCAGGCCGACGGGCCGTATTTTAATCTGATGGATTTTTTCGGGCGGTTGGGACGATTGTCCCGAATCATCAACGTGGGCGATCTGGAGTTCGACGATCCGTCCAAGGCCAAAGGGACGAAGTATGCGGTAAGACCGGGAACAACAGTTTCAGCGGTGTTCACGGCAACGACTTTCTTTACCAAGCCAGCCGACGTAGGACCGAGCCCCGCACCTGGGGCCAAGTCCGCGGCGAAGCCGGCTAGGAAACCCTGAGCGGGAATGAGCGATCTATGCGTTCAGCACTAACTCTCGTACTAGGGATTTTGCTCGCGATAGCCGCACCCGGGCTGCGCGCGCAAGCCAAACCGGGATCGCCTGCCGGCGCAAAGACAGCGCCACAGGCCACCGGGAAAGCTGCGCCGCACGCACGAAAGGCCGCAGGAACAGCTGCGGCGAAGCGCGCAGCAAAACCCGCAACTCGAAGAGCGGCAACGGCTCCCAAGCCCGTGGAGACCGCGATGAACCCGGACGCGGCGGCGGGACCGGGCGAGAAAGTAGCACGGCGCGATCCATTTGAATCTCTGGTTGCGCGCCAGCAAGCGGAAAAGAATGCCGGCAAAAATCTACCGCCAGGTATCGCAGGCCTACAGGTAAGCACCCTGAAGTTAGACGGAATTGTGAAGGCGCCAAACGGGATGATCGCGGTGGTGACGAACCCGCAGGAAAGAACTTATTTTCTCCGTGAAGGGGACCAGTTGTACGACGGGCGGGTGGAAAAGATTGCGATGGATGGCGTTTCGTTCCATGAAATCGGCAAGGATGCGTTCGGGAAACCGGTGGAGCGCCAAGTGAACAAGCGAATTTACTCCAGTGCAGGAGAACAGCAATGAAGACGAATTGGCCCGCCTTGCGGTGTGGCTGCCTGATCCTCTCGAGCGCGGTTTTGGGCGCAAGCCCGCTGCTGGCTCAGACGCAGGAGCCCGCCGGCGCGACCGCGACTTCCGCGGTGATCTCGAACGTGGCGATAACGCAAGCGCCACAACGCGCGAGTGTGCGTGTGGAGGGCGAGGGGCGGCTCGATGTCCACCCACTGCGCATGCAGAATCCCGAAAGATTGGTCTTGGATTTCTCCGGCGCACGGCTGGCGGTCGACAAGACAGTCATTGCGGGAGGCGCAGAGCCCGTGCGGGACGTGCGAGTAGGCCAGTACCGTCCGAACGTGGCGCGCGTCGTAGTGGATTTGACCAGCGTATCCCCGTATCAGATTTCGCGCGAAGGCGAGGCGGTTGTGGTGTTTTTTGACGGACAGCCGGACGCCAGCAGTACCGCCGCGTCGAACCGGGAAGCAGTGAATTCACAGCGTGAAGCAAAAGCGCGAACAGAGTTTACATACAATGAGTCGATTCCGCGCGCGCACGCGCAGGCGGTAAAGAATTTGCAGATTCCAGCTCCTCGCTTCGCGTTGCCTGGCGAACTGACCCAGCCCTCAGTCAGCCTGGCGTCGTTTGGAGAGAGGAAGGATACGGGCAGCACGGCCAAGGCCCAGGAGGCGGCGCAACAGGCAGCACAGCAATCAACGGCGGCGGCGAACACGTTAGCGGCGTCCGCGGGACAAGGTCAAGCGACGCAGGCGACACCCGCTCCAGTAGCCGCTGGAAAGTACACGGGCGAGCCGATTTCCGTGAACTTGAAAGATGTCGATTTGCGGGACTTTTTCCGGTTAATCCACGAGATCAGCGGATTGAACGTGGTCTTGGACCCGGCCGTGAAGGGAACGCTGACCATCGTACTGGATGAAGTGCCGTGGGATCAGGCGTTGGACATCGTGCTGCAAAACAACGGATTGGACAAGCAGCTCAATGGCAACGTGTTGCGCATCGCGACGCATGAAACCTTGAAGAAAGAAGCGGAGACGGAACGCGACCTGGTAAGGGCGCAATCGGAGGCCATTGCTCCAACGACCACGACTCGTCAATTGAGCTACGCCAAGGCGTCAGCGTTGGCGCCGACGCTGAAGAAGTTCCTGAGTTCGCGTGGCGATATTATCGCGGACGACCGGTCAAACCAGCTCATCATCCGGGATATTCCCTCGGTCTTCCCGGACATCGACAATCTTATCCGGCAGCTCGACCGCAAGTCGCAGCAGGTGGAGATCGAAGCGCGGGTGATTTCCGCGTCGCGATCTTTCGCCCAGGACATCGGTACGGAACTTGGATTTGCCGGCACGACAACTGGCGGAAGAGACTTTTATAGCGGCGCGCCGCAAGTCGGAGTCAGCCCGGGTGCGACCAACACGACGCCGCCTCCTCCGCTCATCGCGGTTCCGACAAGCAGCTCGAGCGGCGGTCCGCAGACTGGTATTCCTCTGGCGACGAGCTTTGGCGCAGGAGTGCCAACGAGCGGCCTAGGCTTCTCGCACCGGTCACCGAACTTCGCCATCGACTTCTTTATCACCGCGGCGGAAGCCAAGGGCGTGGGCAAATTGCTCTCGAAGCCACGCGTCGTGACGCAGAACAATGAGAAGGCGGTCATCAAGCAGGGTGTCAAACTGCCGATTCAGACGACTATCAACAACACGATTTCGGTGCAGTTCATTGATGCCGTGTTGCAACTGGAAGTAACGCCGCAGATTACAGCCGAAGGTACGATCTTCATGGACGTACTCGTCGAAAATACCCAGATTGATCAAGGTATTCCGCGCGTGCAGGGTATTCCGGCATTGGACACGCAGTCCGCACAGACGAAAGTGCTGGTTCCGGACGGCGGAACGGTCGTGATCGGCGGAATTATCGTCAACACCCAGAACACAAACATTCAAGAAGTTCCCATCGTGGGTAGCTTGCCGCTGATCGGAAATCTCTTTAAGCGGACGACCATCTCGATCCAATCGCAGGAGTTGCTGTTCTTCCTGACACCGCGAATTCTGCCAGGGTAATTCGGGCCTAAACATCTTAGAATTAGGACGGAAACGAGGAGGCCACGGTCTCCTCGTTTCTTTTATGACTGCACCCTTCAAAAGCCGGCTAAAGCACCTCCAACAGCTGATCTTCAAGGCCAAGTTGGACGCCTTGCTGATCACTCACGCTGCCAATTGGTATTACCTTACGGGGTTCACAGGAGAAGCGGGGACCCTGATTGCCGGCCGGGGACGAGCGACGCTGATTTCCGACGGTAGGTTCACGACCCAGGCGGGAGAGGAAGCCGCTTCCGTTCGATACCTCGAGCAGAAGGGCTCTCTGGTGGAGTCTACTGGGCGGTTCTTAAAGGAGAAATCGTTCCGGCGGGTGGGATTTGACTCATCCCAGGTTTCCGTTGCGCAGTTTCGGTCGCTGCGAAAGGCGGCTGGGGCGCGCACGGAATGGATCCCGGCCCCGGGACTGGTCGAGTCTCTCCGCATCCGAAAAGAGCCGGGAGAGCTCGCCGTAATGCGGCGAGCGGCGATCCTGGCTGGCGACGTTCTTTCCGGAGCATTGAAACTTCTGAAGCCCGGGGTCAAGGAAAACGAGATTGCCGCGGAGATTGAATATCAAATGAGGATGTGCGGCGCGTCGGGGCCAGCGTTTGAGACGATTGTGGCCTTTGGCGAGCGTTCGGCGTTGCCACACGCTCGCCCTACCGCCAAGCGATTGAGGAAAAATGAGTTGGTGGTACTAGACCTGGGTGTTATACTCGCGCACTATTGTAGCGACATAACACGAACGGTCTACGTAGGTCGCGCTCCCACCCGGGTAAAGCAGTGGTATAAAGCGGTCCTGGAAGCGCAAGGCGCGGCGATAGCAGAAGTAAGAGCCGGGGCCAGCACGGGGGACGTGGATTCTGCAGCGCGTCAAGTTCTGGCCGGTTGGAAACTGGACCAGTATTTCACGCACAGCACGGGGCATGGGCTCGGCTTGGAAGTACACGAGGATCCGCGAGTGGCGCGGGGGCAAACCACTCGGCTAGAATCGGGATACGTCGTCACCATTGAGCCTGGGGTTTACATGGCGGGTGTGGGGGGAATTCGAATCGAAGATGACGTCGCCGTGCATCCAGATAAGACGGAAGTACTGACCCGCATACCGCGGGATCTCATCGAGCTTTGACAAAGGCATGAAACGCAAACAGCCCTCGAAAGAAAAAGAAAGTTCTTCCATCGCCAGTCCCGAAATCCAGCAAATCGAGCAACTCCTCCGTTTTATGAGCGAGCACAACCTGGAGGAGTTTGAGTACTCGAGGGGCGACCTGAGGATCCGGCTGAAGAAGCCTTCCGCGGGCGTGCCCATGTACCAGCGTTCCCTGGGTGTGCCGGAAATAATTGTTCCCGGCGCTTCGGAAAGACAGGCGCCCGCCGCCTCAAGCGCTCCACCGGCTGCTGAACCCAGGGCGACGGAGGATCTGCACTTGGTGAAGTCTCCCATTGTAGGGACGTACTATGAGGCGCCCAGTCCTGGTGCTGAGGCCTTTGTGAAGATCGGCGCGCATGTCGAGTCCGGGCAGACTCTTTGCATTGTGGAAGCGATGAAGTTGATGAATGAAATTGAATCGGACGAAAGCGGCGAACTGATTCGCATCTTTGTCGAGAACGGGCAGCCCGTGGAATATGGGCAGCCGCTCTACGGCATCCGTCCCAGCCGGAAGAGGTAGCCGGCGCCTTCGGCCATGTTCCAGAAAATCCTAGTAGCCAATCGCGGGGAAATCGCGCTGCGGGTCATCTGTGCCTGCAAAGAACTGGGGATTTCCACGGTTGCGGTCTATTCCGAGGCGGACCGGAATTCGCTGCATGTGCGGTTTGCGGACGAGGCCGTATGCATCGGACCGCCGCGGAGCAGCGAAAGTTACTTGAACATTCCCCAGGTGATCAGCGCGGCGGAAATCACCAACGTAGATGCCATCCATCCGGGTTACGGATTTCTGTCGGAAAACGCCAACTTTGCGAAGGTGTGCGAGGCGTCGGAAATTACGTTTATTGGGCCGACGCCTGAAGTCATCGAGATGATGGGAGAAAAGGACCGGGCGCGGCGGGAAATGAAGGCGCTGGGGGTGCCCACGGTTCCGGGAAGTGAAGGCGTCGTAGAGGGCGAGGAGCAGCTCGCCAAAGAGGCCAAGAGGATTGGTTTTCCCTTGATTATTAAGGCCTCGGCGGGAGGCGGCGGCCGCGGCATGCGCGTCGTTCACCGGCAGGAGGAACTGCTGACCGCCTACGAGACGGCGCGCAGCGAGGCGCAGCAGGCTTTTGGGACGCCGGATGTCTATGCAGAGAAGTTTCTGGAGCATCCCCGGCATATCGAATTTCAAGTGCTGGGGGACCAGCACGGCAAAGTTATCCATTTGGGAGAGCGCGAGTGCAGCATTCAGCGGAGGCACCAGAAGCTTGTGGAGGAATCACCGTCGCCCATGATGGACGCGAAGAAGCGGAAAGATCTTGGCACGAAAGTCGTGCGCGCTCTGGAGAAAGTCGGCTACACGAACGCGGGCACGGTTGAGTTTCTGATGGACGAAGACGGTTCAATTTATTTTATCGAGATGAATGCCAGGATTCAGGTCGAGCATCCTGTGACCGAGCTTGTGACCGGCGTGGACTTGATCAAAGCACAGATTCGTATCGCGGCGGGAGAAGGGCTGGATGATGCAGTCGGTGAGATGAATTTCTCGGGCCACGCGATCGAATGCCGCATCAATGCGGAGGATCCGGAAACGTTTGTGCCCTCGGCGGGAAGGATCACCACGTTTCAAGCCCCGGGGGGGACGGGAGTGCGCGTGGATTCGGCGGCGTATGCCAATGCAGTGATTCCGCCCTACTACGACTCGATGATCGCGAAGTTGATCGTTAAGGGTCGCGACCGCTCGGAAGCCATTGGGCGGATGAAGCGCGCGCTGGAGATGTTCGTCATCGAGGGGATCAAGACTTCCATTCCGTTGCACCGGCGGATTCTTGCCGACGCGGACTTCGCGGAAGGGCGGTTCGATACGCACTTCATCGAAAGATTGCTCGGAACAAACGGAAAATAGGATTCTATGCGCCTTGTCCTCCCCAAGCTGTATGTGATACTAGACGGTTCGTTGATTACTTCCTCCGAACGAGATTGCGCCCTGGGCCTCGCCGAAGCTGGAGTCCGCCTCCTCCAGTACCGGAACAAGTCCGCTCGGTCGCGGCAGTACCTGGATAGCTCTCGCGAATTAGCCGAAAGACTCCGTCCGCATGGTGTCTCGTTTATTGTGAACGATCGCCCCGATGTAGCGTTTTTGGCGGGCGCGAGCGGGGTCCACGTCGGCCAGGATGATCTGGAAGTCGAGCAGGCGCGCCGGGTGCTCGGCGAGGACAAACTTGTTGGAGTATCCACGCACAATTTGGATCAGTTTGAGCGAGCAGCCAAGAGTTCCGCGGACTACATTGCTGTCGGCCCCGTGTTCGGCACATTTTCAAAGGCGAATCCGGACCCGGTGGTTGGTTTGGACTTTCTGTGCAGAGTTCGAGCGTTGACCGACAAGCCGATTGTGGCCATTGGTGGCATAACTTTGGGCCGTGCTGCGGCCGTGATCGAGGCAGGAGCCGATGCGGTTGCTGTGATTAGCGGAATCTTGAACGCGCCCGATCCGTTCGAGCGTGCGAAGCAATACTTGAAGACACTTGAGGCCGCGAAGCACGCGGCGGCTGTCTGAGGCACATTCCGAATGGCCGACGTCAAACCTCCAATCCCCCAAGACGTTTCGCAAGACAGTAAAAAAAATGAGCCCGGTTTTGTCCGGGCGATCGGTCTCTTCGACGGCACGATGATCGTCGTCGGTTCGATGATCGGGTCCGGCATTTTCATTGTCGCGGCGGAAATCTCCCGGCAGACGGCCTCGGTAGGCGGATTGCTGCTGACGTGGGTGTTAACAGGATTGCTTACCATCGCCGCCGCGCTTTCTTATGGCGAGCTTGCGGCGTTATTCCCGCATGCCGGCGGGCAGTACGTTTATTTGCGCGAAGCTTACTCGCCGCTCTGGGGATTTCTGTACGGGTGGACGCTGTTTCTTGTCATCCAGACGGGAACGATCGCGGCGGTGGCGGTGGGTTTTGCGCGATTCGTTGGAGTCTTATTGCCCGCCATTTCGCCGACGGTCTGGATCATTCCCCCGATTTCCCTTGGGTCCAAGTTCGCGATCAGCCTCTCGATTCAACAGTTTGTCGGAATCTTGATGGTCGTGCTGATCACGTTCTTGAATACCCTGGGAGTGCGCCTTGGGAAGTTGATTCAAAACATTTTTACCAGCGCGAAGACTTTGTCGCTGGTTGGTTTGATCGTGTTGGGCATTTTTGTCGGCCGAAACGCAGGCGCGATTTCGGCCAATTTCTCCCATTTGTGGGCTATTCATGCGCCGGAGACCATCGAGCCGGGCGCTAATTTTCTGCGGGGATGGGTCCCGCCGGTCACGGCAGCGAGCGGTTTTTTTGGATTGATCGTCGCGTTTGGCGTGGCGCAGGTTGGGTCTCTTTTTTCCGCCGACGCTTGGAACAATATCGGGTTCACGGCTGCTGAGGTAAAGAATCCCAAGCGCGACGTCGCGCTTTCGATGGCTTTTGGCACGTGCATCGTCATTACGCTTTACTGCCTGGCGAACCTTGCTTATCTATTCGTGTTGCCGTTTTCGCAAATCCAAAATGCGCCGGATGATCGCGTGGCCACGCTGGCGCTGAACGGAATTTTTGGCGCGCCGGGCGCGGCGATCATGGCCGTGGCCATCATCATCTCGACGTTCGGCTGCAACAACGGGTTGATCCTTGCTGGGGCGCGAGTTTCCTATGCGATGGCGCGCGACGGGCTATTTTTTAAGTCAACAGGCAAGCTTAGCAAGCGCGGCGTGCCGCAGAGCGCGCTGATCTTTCAAGGCATTTGGGTTGTCGTGCTGATTTTGCTCAGGACGCGGCGAGTGGATGCGTCCGGAGCGGTGAGCTACGGCAACTTGTACAGCGATTTGTTGAATTACGTGGTCTTTGCGGTTTTGCTGTTTTACGTGCTCACCATCATTGGAATTTTTGTGTTGCGGCGGAAACGGCCTGATGCGGAGCGGCCTTACAAGGCGTTTGGGTATCCCTTCGTGCCGCTGCTCTATATTGTCGCCGCGACGGTGATCATGATTGTGCTGCTTCTCTATCAAACGCAGACAGCCGGCGGGGGATTAGTGATCGTACTGCTCGGATTGCCGGTGTACTGGCTGTGGTCGAGACGCTCTGGCGCGCGGGCCTAGACCGGGCGGGCCGGAGAATAAATAATGCGAATTTTCTTGTAGGGGCGCAGCATGCTGCGCCCCTACAATGTGCAAGGCCAATTTGGCCGAAGACTGGCGTTATAGGAAGCCGGGCGCAGAACCCGTAAAGGAGGAGTTGCATGGGCAACCCCTTGTTCTCGACGAAGTCCATGACCACGCTGATGCAGGAAGCCGGCTCGACCGGAGAGCACAGCCTGAAGCGCGCTCTCGGGCCCGTTAACCTCATCACGCTGGGAATCGGCGCCATCATTGGAGCCGGCATCTTTGTGATTACGGGATCGGCGGCAGCGCTGTATGCGGGGCCGTCAATCATGTTGTCGTACGTGCTCGCGGGAGTCGGCTGCCTGTTCGCTGGGCTTTGCTATGCAGAGTTTGCGTCCATGATTCCGATCGCCGGTTCCGCCTATACCTATGGGTACGCGACTTTGGGGGAACTCGTTGCGTGGATCATCGGCTGGGATCTCATTTTGGAGTACGCATTTGGCGCTGCAACAGTGGCCAGCGGATGGAGCAGCACGCTGGTAGCATTCCTACAGGATTATGGAATCAGTCTGCCGACCCAAATCTGCGATGTACCTGGCGCGAAGTGGGTGCTATATGACGGGCGATGGGTGCCGGTTAACACGTTGCTGGTGCCTGCGAATCAGCTTGCGGGGCTTCCGACGGCGACGGCAGTATTTAACTTGATCGCGTTCCTGGCGATCATTGCGGTGACAACACTTCTCATCATAGGAATTAAAGAATCGGCGAACTTTAACACTGGAGTAGTCTTCGTGAAGCTGACGGCGGTGCTCGTGTTCATCGCGGTCGCCGGGGCCTTCGTTCTCAAGCATCCTGCGATCGCTCACGCCAATTGGAAAGTCTTTATCCCTCCTAATACTGGAAGCTTCGGTTCGTTCGGCTGGTCGGGCATTTTGCGAGGCGCAGGCGTGGTGTTCTTCGCGTACATCGGTTTTGACGCGGTTTCGACGGCCGCACAAGAGGCAAAAAATCCACAACGCGACATGCCTATCGGCATTCTGGGTTCCTTAGTGATCTGTACGATCTTGTATCTTCTTGTTTCCGGGCTGTTAACGGCCACCGTGCACTACTCCCGTTTGAATATCGGCGCTCCCGTATCGCTCGGCATCCGCGAAACCGGTGTGAAGTGGGGAAGCTACGTGGTGAACGCGGGAGCGCTGGCGGGGTTGAGTACGGTGATGCTGGTCATGATGTTAGGGCAATCTCGCGTGTTCTACTCGATGGCGAATGATGGCCTGCTTTGGAAGTGGGCGGGGGATATCCATCCCCGTTTTCGGACCCCGTGGAAGTCCACTGCGATTGTGGGAATTGGTGTTGCGTTCGTGGGCGCATTGGTACCGATCGGCGACCTTGGCCAGCTGGTGAGCATCGGCACACTTCTGGCATTCGTGATCGTTTGCGCGGGGGTGTGGTTGTTGCGGGTACGGCGGCCGGAACTGGAGCGGCCGTTCAAGACGCCGTTGGTGCCCCTTGTGCCAATTCTTGGCATGATTGTGTCGCTCGGTTTGATGGCGGGGCTGAAAGAGGTGACGTGGATACGGCTGGTCGTCTGGCTGATCATCGGGCTGGTGGTCTATTTCACGTACAGCGTGAAACACAGCAAGGTGCGAAACGCATTGAAGTAGCCCGCAACTACGAGCGGCGAGCCGCGTGAGGGAAGTGCGGCCGGGTCTCGGGGTACCCCCCTCCGGTTTTTGCAAAAGTGCTCATTCTAAAGACACTTCAAGTGCTTTATTTTGATGAACTTTTACAAGTGTTCATTCTAAAGATGCTTAGGACGCGGAATTGCTGCAATATGGGGCATTTTTTTGTAAGTGTTCATTTTAGGAGCTTTGCCGCGAGATAGCCGGTCCGAACAAAAAAACGCCAATCAGGAGATTGGCGTTCCGAGGACCGATTACACGTTTACCCAAACAACATAATACACTAGCGATATCGAGCTGTCAAGGAAAAAATGGCTCGAAACAGGGTATTCTGAAAATCCAGTGAGCTAGGCGCGATGCTTCTGCAGCGGATAATCCCAAAATGGGACGCTGGCTACTCTTCCTTTCAGTCCGAAGGGGCTCTTCAGGTAAAGTAGTATTTCTCTCGATGGCCCGATGACTGCTCTGTCAGCGAAACTTCGACAAGTATGGCGCCGCCTCTCGCGGGTCGATCTCTTTGCAGTTCTGTTAGTCGCCGGCGGGGTCACCTGCGCCCTGCTTGATCTCACCGGGGGCTTGGCCAGCTTCCTCAAGTTCTTTGGCCTTCTTGCGACTGTTTACGTACTGGTCCGCTTGGCGGGGTGGTGGCGTGCGCGGCTGCTCTGGAGTCTCCGCAACCGGCTGATCGTTGCCTACCTCTTCATCGCGGTCGTCCCCATCCTCTTGATCCTGACTCTCGTGGTGTTGGCGGGCCAAATTCTGTATTCGCAATTAGGAGCCTACCTGCTCTACGACGACATCCACCATCGCGTTGCCACGATGGCGGACATCGCCGAGCACATTGCCGCAGCCCACCGAACACTGCCAAAGGGTGTGCCCCAAGCCGAATCGGAGTTCGTCCTTGCCGAACAGTCGAAACTGGTCCACAAGCAAGAACTTCCGGGGTTGAGCATCGATTTCTCAAATGATCCTGCTTTGTTGCGTAAGGTCGCCGGCACGGGGAAAAACGCGTTCGCGGGATTGGTTGAGGAAGGTGACAAGCTATATTTGATGAGCCTGAGAGAGATGCCAGAACCGCAAGGCATTCGAGTAGTCGCACTGCGCGTACTCGTCACGCCAGAATTCCTGGCTTCCATTGCTCCCGATCTGGGAGCCATTCAACTGAATCTTACGCGAAAATTTGAAGGCGGCGCGCGGCAGGGAATTCTCTACACCTCGGGCGATGCGCAATACGAGATCATAAAGCGAATTCCCGCGCAAAACAGGGTACTCCACCCTCCAATGCATTGGATTGACCCGGCAGTTACGGGGTTTTCCCGATTGGATGCGGTCTATGTCGGGACTGGCGGAATGCTTGATCCGCGGCGGCCCGTGCTGGTCACCTTCAATGCGCGGCCCTCGCGATTGAACGCGCGGATTTTTTCCTCACTGGGTGAGCTTGGCGGCTCTTTTTCGATTCTTTTTGTGGTTATAAGCATCGTTTTCCTTCTCATTGAAATCGCCGCGCTGATCACGGGCGTCGTTATGACTCGGCGGATCACTAAAGCGGTGAGCGATTTGTATGAGGCGACGCAATATGTGAAGGCCGGAGATTGGACGCACCGTGTTCGCATTGAGCGGCGCGATCAGTTGGGAGTGCTGGGCGAATCGTTCAATGACATGACCGGTTCCATCAGCGGGCTGCTGGAAGAGTCAAAGAAGCGGCAGCGGCTGGAAAATGAGCTTTCCATCGCCAGCGAAGTGCAGAATCAGCTGTTTCCGCAGAAGGTACCTTCGGTCGCGGGAGTCGAGCTGGAAGCAATTTGCAAAGCAGCGCGCACGGTGAGCGGAGATTATTACGATTTCATTCAGCTCAGCCCAACACACCTGGCGATTGCGCTGGCGGATATTTCGGGGAAGGGAATTTCGGCGGCGCTGCTGATGGCCAGTTTGCAGGCGGCGTTGCGCAGTCAACTGCTGGCTGCCGACAGCGAGAAGATGAGCACAGCGGAACTGGTAGCAATCCTGAATGTGCACATGGTGAGAAACACGGCGGACGACCGTTTCGCTACGTTTTTCATCGCCGTCTATGACAGCGCGACTCGCGTGCTGCGGTACACCAATGCGGGGCATTTGCCGGGATTCCTGATTTCCAACGGGAGCTCGAAACATCTCGACAAAGGAGGCATGGTCCTCGGCGTGGTGGAAGACTACGTCTACGAAGAGGGTTCGGTCCTGGTTCCTCCAAATGCTTTGCTGGTGCAATACAGCGACGGATTGGTTGAGCCGGAGAACGTCTACGGGGAAGAGTTCGGCATTCGCAGGCTGCAGGAGGCGGCGACTCGCATGCAGGGAGCTTCCCCTGCGGCCGTCGGCCAGGCGCTGATGGTGGCCGCGGAAGAGTGGGCGGGGACGCCGGAACAAGCGGACGACATGACCGTGATCGTGGCCCGTCTTCGTTAGGAGATGCCGCCGTGGACAGCCTGGAGCGGCGACGACTGCGGACTGCGGTAGTACGTGGTTTGTGAGTGGGCTATACTGACAAGCTTTCTATAATTGGTACTGAGGACAAGGATGCCGGTTGCTGGCCGCGTGGCGCTGATTACGGGAGGAAGCCGGGGAATCGGGCGTGGAATCGCCGTCCGGCTTGCGCAAGAAGGAGCGCGTATCGCGATCTCCTATCTATCGAACAAAACGGCTGCGCAGCAGGCCTTGCGCCAATTGCAGGCGAGCGGCGCGGATTGCGTGGCCGTGGAAACGGACGTCACCGACCCGGTGCGGGCGGAGCAACTCGTTCAAGCCGTGGCGGACCGGTACGGGCGTCTCGATATTCTCATTAATAATGTAGGCGGATTTCGCTGGGGGACGCTGGCGGAATCTTCGCTGGAAGATTGGCAAAGCATTTTTTCTTCGAATCTATCGAGTGTTGTGTATGTGAGCCGCGCGGCGCTGCCGCTGATGCGGCGGGGGCGCTGGGGGCGAATCGTTAATCTTGGCGCGGTGGGCGCGGAGCGAGCGTTTGGCCAGGCGAAGATTTCGGCTTATGCGGCGGCGAAGGCGGCGGTGGTGGCGCTCTCGCGTTCGCTGGCGCTGGAGGAAGCGAAAAACGGGATTACCGTGAATGTGGTGAATCCCTCGAGCATCGACGAAAAGGAGCTGACACTGAACGAAGCGCGGCGGATTCGCGATGCGCGGTTTCCGATTGGGCGTCCGCCGACGGTCGAAGATGTGGCGGCGGCTGTTGCATTCTTTGTTTCGGACGAGGCCGAGTATGTGACCGGGCAGGTCATAAATGTCAGCGGCGGATGGATGCTCTAGTCGGGATGTTTTGAACTAAGCTCAATAGCACGCCGCGTGAAACAGGCATGAAAGCACTAACAGCAGCCGAGATGCGCGAGGTCGACCGGCTGACAACCGAGCGCTACGGCATTCCCAGCCTCCAATTGATGGAAAATGCCGGTAAGCAGGCGGCGGATGCCGTGGGTCGCGCCGTTGCCGGGAGGGAGCACGTCCGGGTGTGTGTCCTCTGCGGAAAAGGGAACAACGGCGGAGACGGGTTTGTTGTTGCACGCTATTTGAAAGAAGCCAAGCTGCCGACCCGAGCGATTTTGTTTGGCAGCCGGGCAGACGTGCAAGGAGATGCGGGGACGAACTTGGCACGGTGGGTGGAGAGCGGAGGCGAACTCGAAGTTGTCGAAGGGGAGGGCAACTGGGAACGCGTCTGGCCGGGAGTTTGCGCGGCAAACGTGATTGTGGATGCGATGCTGGGAACCGGCGTGCGCGGTGGGGCCGCAGGAACCATCAAGCAAGCCATTGGCGCCATAAATTCCCGCTCGCGAGAAGCCACGGCTACTTGGCCAGCGTTAATCCTCGCGGTGGATACGCCTTCCGGACTGCCGGCCGATGATGAACCTCCAGCCGGGTTGGTTCTTTTTGCACATCGGACGGTAACATTCACTGCTCCCAAGGTCGGCCAGTTAATCACTGCGGGGGCCGCGGCGTGCGGTGCATTGGAGGTGGTGGATATCGGGTCTCCTGCTGAGTTGATTGAAGAAACGGGGAAAGGCACTCTGCGCTGGGCCGGCCCGGATGAGTTCCGAGCGATTCAATTGGTGCGAGCGGCAGACTCCTATAAGGGCACTTTTGGACATGCGCTGCTGCTCGCAGGTTCGTTGGGCAAGAGCGGTGCCGCGATACTTTCTGGGCGCGCGGCTTTACGGGCGGGTGCCGGGCTGGTGACCGTTGCGACTCCGGAGACAGTGCAACCCCTCGTCGCGGGGGGAGCGCCGGAATTGATGACGGAGCCGATGAAAGCGACGAAGTCGGGCGCGCTGGCGTTGCGCGGCTTGGTGGACGGTACCTTTGGCGAACTCGAAGAGGGAAAGAATGTCTTGGCGATCGGGCCGGGGTTGGGAACGCATCGGCAAACGCAGGAGTTCATTCGAACAGTTGTGGCGCAGACGGAATTACCAGTGGTATTGGATGCGGACGGATTGAACGCGTTTGCAAATGCGGGACCACTCCTGAGAAAACGGAAGACGAAGTATTTGTGCATTACCCCGCATCCAGGTGAGATGGCGCGTCTGCTTGGAAGCTCCTCCGCGAAGGTGCAGCAGGACCGTCTGGAATTGGCCAAGGATGCTGCGCGGCGCTGGAATGCGCATGTTGTGTTGAAAGGCTTTCATACGATCATCGCGGCGCCTGACGGCAGCACATGGGTTAACACTTCCGGAGGGCCGGGACTTGCCAAAGGAGGTTCGGGCGACGTACTTACCGGTGTGTTGGCTGCTCTGACGGCGCAATTCGGTACGAAGGATTGGATTCGAGTGCTCGCGCTCGGTGTGTTCCTGCATGGGAAGGCGGCGAATATATTGGCGCAAGAAGAGGAACCGTCCGGGATCCTTGCGCACGAGGTGGCCGAGAGAGTCCCCAAAGCTCGCGAGCAGCTGCTGCGGGAGATTCAGTACGGTGGCTGAAGAGATCATTACACACTCCTCGGAAGAGACTACGAACTGGGGACGCGAATTTTCCAAACGGCTTGCGGCGCCGGTCCTTGTTTTGCTCACGGGCGAGCTGGGCAGCGGAAAGACGACCCTGACAAAAGGGATCGTCGCAGGATTGGGAGCTGCTCGCGAAGAGGAAGTCACCAGCCCTACCTTTACGCTCGTGCATGTCTATGGGAATTCTCCCAAGGTTTATCACGCCGATTTGTATCGTATCGAGAGCCTCCACGATTTCGAGACGCTGGGGTTGGAAGACGTATTTGTCCAGCCGGCCGTGGTGATTCTGGAGTGGTCGGAACGATTTCCTCTGGCGTCACCTTGGCCGCAGGTGCGCATCCGGTTAGAACATTGCGGTGGAGACGCCCGGCGCATTTCAGTTTTGTAGCGCCTCCCGTAACTCGTCTGTTTCCATTAGCTTGCAGCGCGGTCCTAACTCTCTCGTTACCAAACCTGGCAGTCCCGTTGCAGAGCCCGGCGCGCACTGCTACGTTGATTACAGCCCCTTCTGGTGGAGTGCATGGCCGAAGAAATACTTACACTTGGCGTGGCAGAAGCGGCCCGGATCGAACTGAAGAGCTATAACGTAACGATCCCCATGGGATCGTTGTCTATCGGTGTGGATAATATCCACCACGATGTGTTCCTTAGCCCGAAGTTTGTCCAGGCCGCGCGTGACTATTTGTTTGACCTGATTCGCCAGAGCACCAGCGCCACGTATTTCTCGGGCATCGAGCTGCGATCGGCGAAGAGTCTGGATAATGCGGCATTCCGCAGACTCCTGACAGACCTACTGCAAAGCGCGCTAACCCAGGCCAAATATCATAAGAACATCGAGATAGACCTACTTTTCCGGCTTGGACTGCTGAAATTTCTCACCCAGGAATTGAGCAATCAATTCGCCAACCTCATCCTGGAGGGTAAGGAGTGGGTGCGGCAACGTGGAGAATTCTTTGAGCGCAGCCAGCAAGCACACGTAATCAAAGCGCGACTCTCAGAACTGCAGTCGGCCAGACGCAAGGTGGTCCGCGGCGTTGGGCAGCAAGTGGCGCAAATGGTGATCGACATCGAGGAGAACGTCATTGCCAAAACGCGGCGGGCGCTTTTCGGCGATGATTTCGCGCCGCTTTACGAAATGCTGAAAAACCGGCTGATCTTCCTGGACGGCGGCAAGGACGACGTTTTCTTCCTGGAACATTACGTCCTGCTTGGAAATTATGCACGTGACCCAGATCGCTTTGAGGCAATGGATGTGCTGTTCCAGGAATTTCTTTGCGAAGCGGGGCTCACCATTGGGCAAGACCCCGCGTTCACCGAGGCCAATCAAGCGCACAATGCGCTGCTCGAACAAGCCACGGCAATGCGCTCCGAAATCGCCAGCTTGGAAGAGCAGCGTGAAAACACGCGCAAAAAACTGGAACGCGGGGACAGTTTTTTCAATAAGTTCATCAATTCCTCCGATCCATCGAATCTGAAGGCTTCGCTGAGCGACATCGAGATGCGCCTGAAACACCAAGAAGTGAAGCTGGAGGAGATGGGACCGCAGATTGACGCCGCGAAGCAAAAACTGGACTTTTACAACAAAGACTACCGGGGCCGCCTCGGCGATTATCTGAATGATCCGGAAAACGCCAAAAGACTTTTCGATCCGGCAGGAACGGACGCTCAATCCGGCGAACAGGCGCGTTTGCTATCCCAGCTGGTCGACCGGCTGGAGCAAAGCGACGTGCTCTATCATGTGCTGGCAAGCTACGAAATCCGGCCCATTGCCAAGGACTACTGCCCACCTGTTCACCTGCAACAACTCCGGAAGGCCCTGGTCTCCAAGGAGGAGATGAAGCAGGTCGAGCAGGTGTTAAAGCATGTTCCCGCCAAACAGCTTTCGCTCAAGCCTATCGACGAACTCTCGCGAAAAATACGGCGTTACTCGCGGGAGGAGATGCAAGGGTTCGTTCTACGCTTTGCCATTGACTTCTTGCGGTTGCGCCGGGATCTTCGCGATGCGGAGCACTTGACTACGTGCATGGAACGCATTCATCTGGTAACCACGGAGCAAAGCAGAGAGCTTTCTCGTTTGAATAACCGTCTCTACGAATGCGTGCTGCAGGAAGAGGCCAAGCTTCAAGAGGATCAAGTCGTCTCGCATGTGATCATCAAAGCTGACGTGCGCGGTTCGACCAAAATGACCCAGGATCTGCTCTCTCGAGGTCTGAGCCCGGCATCGCACTTCAGCCTGAATCTGCACGAACCCGTCAAGAAGCTTCTCGACCGTTTTGGCGCCAAGAAAGTTTTCATCGAAGGCGACGCAGTGATCCTGGCAATCTTCGAAACGGAATCAACACGGACCTATGCCCGGGCCGTCGCAAAGGCCTGCATCCTTTCGCGCCAAATTCTGGCTGTTTGCAATTCCTATAACGATAGCGCAGTGGCCAGCGATCTTCCCGCGCTCGAACTTGGCCTCGGCGTCGCGTTTCAAGGCTCCGCGCCCACTTACTGGACGGATGGAGATTCGAAGATCATGATCTCCAAGGCGCTGAATCTCTCCGATCGCCTCTCCGGCTGCGCGAAACTCGCCAAACGCATGCTTTCCGGCCAGAAAACTCACTTCTGCGTCTACCAATTCCTCACGGCGATGGAAGGCGCGTCCGCCGAAGAGCTGGACGAATTCCTCGTGCGCTTCAACATGAACGGAATCGAGTTGAATGAAGAAGGCTTCCAAAAACTTTCCGAGGAAATCTCACTCGACTCCGTAGAAACAAAACTGGAAATGCCTTGGGGCAAAGAAATCGTCACGCTTCATTACGGCGAAGTCCCCATGGGTGAATCGGTGGAGTTACTTGTCCTTCGCAAGAGCCTTGCGCGCGAGCTTCTTCCCGACGGCAAGATCGGTCAAGCATCATCGCATCCTTACTACGAAGTCTGTACCAGCCCCAAGCTCTACGACCTGGTCGCCGCGCTGATTCGCAGCAAAGCCGCTACTCCAGCAATTGAAACCGTACGCGCCTGACCCCTATACTCTCAACGGAAGCGAAAGGGGTCCGGTGATCTTCCCGGCCTTCAAAGCCGGCGATTCGGTCCTTCGCGGGTCGAATGGTGGGTTCGACTCCCACACGCTTCCGCCATATCTGACTGGTGTGACGGATGTTACAAAGAGAAGAGGCAGCAAAAGGCAGCAATAAGACGTTTTGGGTGCTGTTCTTGTGCCAATACAAGCGGCGGCACGGACGGTGGCCGCATCCCTCACGATGCGGCGGAGAGTGGGAGGAAGTTTCGCGTGCTAAGCGTTATTGGCATGTCTGCGCGGGAGTGTTTGGCGTTGGAAGTGGAGACCAGTATTGCCAGCCGGCGTGTGACGCGGAAGTAGGACGCGATTAGCAAAGAAGGAGCCGTGGAAAAATCCACTGAGGAAGCCAGGAATTCCAGAACGACCCGGCGGCTTAAACGCACGCGTTCGGAATCCGTTTTGAGAATCATGTCAGGCTCGGCTTTTCGCGTTCTCACGCCATACGATTACTTTTTTGCCAGAAATGGTATCACGGCTGAAGGCAACGTGAATCAAGTACAGATGGTCATCGCCGATGTGGACTTAAACCTCTTGGAGGAGCAGCGCATCAAGGGAACATTGCTCCCCTTGAACGACCTCATCCGCGACGTTTATGGTCGCGTGATCCATTTTGCGGACCATCGCATCGAAGAAGAACCCGTGCCGATGGCTGGCGCGAATGATTTCACTGCTTCTGCGATCCACGTAAGAAAACAATAATCCGAAAGAGAGTGAAAAGTGGCGCTCAGTTCTGTGCTGCACTGAATCAGTTGGATATTCCGCCTATCATTATCACCTTACTTCACTAAACGAGAATCGAAATAACAGACCAGATCGTCAACGTGTTGTTGTCCGGCCGAGTCCGTGACTTTCATCAAGGATCAAATCATCTCCCATGGGGCAATACTTGCCGGCCGCGGACGATGAACCGATTGGGTGCATGTCCCACATAGTTGAAAGGGAAACAGGTGATCAGCGTCAGCTCCCTTGCGTCCGAAGAGTGGAGAACGGTGACTTCGGTAGCTGGGACCACAAAGGTCGACTGCACCTCATATTGAAAGGTCCCGCTGGAAGTCGCGATTATGATTGTGTCGCCTGGGCGGATTCCGCGAAGGGGGCGAAACAATCTGTCTCTGTGGCCGGCCAAAGCGACATTACCCCACTCTCCCGGCAAAGGAGTCTGGGGAAGGTGCCCGACCGCTCGATCCAAGAGTTCCAGGGCGTCGCCCTGGACGACTACGGCCTTGACCCCTAGCCTGGGGATTTGGATCTCACCGATAACATCGCCGCTGTTTAACAGGCGCGGTTCGGAGGTGGGTGCAGTGTGTTCAAATTTGCGCAATTCGATCGCTTGATAGGCTTCGCCGTAAAGTACTACAAAGCTTACGTAGGCGACGGCGACAACTCCAACGAGCAGAAAAACGAACGAAGCGCAGCGAAGCAAAAATATATCGCGACGCGGATGATTCTTCAGGACATCTGCGGCGGTGTTCATCGCGGGACTCCGAGAGGCTGCGCGGATTACGATTTTGTCCCGTTTGGGAGATAGCCAGGCCGCGTCCTGATGTGTAGTTTTTGCGAGTTCGGTGAAGAAACTTGCACCACGATCTTCCGGAACGAATCAAGGTTGCTGTTTATAGTTGGCACGTAGCCCAGGGTGTACTGTTCGCGGAGGTCGCGTGCGATTTGTTTTGTAAACTTCGCCGCTTCATCACTCTGCTTTGTGAGGAAGGTAATTCCCCCGGTCGCGTTAGAAAGCTTCTTGAGGACTCCGGGATTTTCTTCCTCTCCGGCTTCGTCGACCAAGCCGATTGAATAGATGACTACATGGGATTGTTGAGCCAGAGCCAGCAATTCTGAAAATGTGGCGTGGCTGGCGTTGTCGCCGCCATCACTGACAATGATCAGGGCCTTTTTGTCCCACTGTCCCAGCTCGACGTGCGTTAGCCCCTCGATCACCGCGTCATAGAGAGCGGTTTGTCCGCGCGCGGAGACGGCGGAGAGTGCTTGTTGTAATTCAGCGTCATCGTGCGTGAACGGTTTTCCGCGCATAAGCTCGACGGAGATGTTCTCATTGAAATCTACAACGAACATTTCATCTTGCTGATTGCTCGAATGGGCGAATGCGTTTACGGCCAAAGATACAGCAGATAGTTTGGGACCCATGCTGTAACTATGGTCGACAATCAGCCCAACTGTTACGGGCGTGTCCTCTTGTCTGAAGAGAGTAATTTCCTCCGGTCTTCCGTCCTCAAAGACCTTAAAGTTTTGCGCCGTCAACCCAGAAACAAATGCTCCGTGTGAGTCTGTGACGTTAACAGGCAACAAAACGAGAGCGGTAGTGAGGGTAATCTTGGCTTGGGCAGCCGCCTCAGCTGCAGGAGAAGCAGGCGTCGATTGCAGTCCTAAAAATGAGGCGGTTGGGAGCAGCAGGACAACAAAAATCAAAATATGGATGAGAGTTTGGAATTTGCGTAGCTGGCGCTGATGGTGAGACCTCATGGGTCACCTCTTCGCGCCGCGGTGGAGGGTGATGCCCTCCGTTCCGCGACGCGCAAGGCCTCGACGTTTCTAGGAAAACTGCTTTACCAACAACCTGAGTGCTATTCCAATTGCGATGGCTGCGAAACCCAGCAGCCCAAGCAACGGAATCGTGCTGCCTGTCTGTGGCAACTTCGCGGGCTCAACTGGCGCCGCTTCCTCTTGAGGAGGATTTGTTGGAAGGACTTGAATGGCTTTAGCCACCGGCTCTTCCATTTTTTCTGGTGTGATCGCTTCGAGCGGAACTGTCTTCAAGTTGCTTTCCGTCGGAAGCATCGTTTCGGCGGGGACGATTTCCTTGCATTTCTCAGCAAGTTCAGTGGCCCTTTCTTTCGGGTAAACGAATTCCTGGCCGAAATTATCCCCAGGATAGAACCACGCGCGCAACGCCTCTGGGCAGACACCCGGGCGCTCGTTAAAACTAATCACTGATTCGCCAGTCGGTTCCAGCCGATAGTTGGGGATCGCGAGGATCGTGGCGAGAAGGTGAGTTTTCTCCTCGTTCCAAATCTGCACAATGTGACGATCTGATGGTGAGTCAAGCAGCTTGAAAACGTAGGTTCCCGCAGGCAGCGTTTTGCCACCAGGAATTTCAATTGGTTGGTTAAATGTGAAGACGGTTTCTTTGTTCCATGTATCCGCCCGCGTTGGACTGACCGATACTCCGACCAGTAATGCGAGCACTAGTACAACAAGCAATGTCTTGGCAATTCTCATGGCTTCTTCCTCCTTGCAAGCTGAACTCCTTGCCTTGTTGCGGCGCCCCTAGATGTGTAATTGCGCCGACTTTCTATATACGAACGTTTTGAATGGAGCTCAGTCCTTTCTCTTTCCGTGGATACTCTGGTTGCGAAATTGAATCTGTGAGCCGTGTCACGCATCGATGTGATGAAGACGCGGCAGGGCAATCGGAACCTAGCGTGACCTGGATCACGTGAGGGCGTGACTTGATGCACTGACCTTCGGCCCTCGAGTGACCAGATTTATGTGTGAGGGAAAGATGATGTTCATCAGCCAAGTCATGACGAGAGATGTCGTCTGCTGCACGCCCGGGGATACGGCACGCACAGCTGCGATCTTAATGAAAAAACATGGAGTCGGAGCCATACCAGTTGTTTCCGACCTATCCGATCCATTGCTCGAAGGGATCGTAACCGATCGTGATCTCTGCTCTGGCGTCGTGGCGGAAGCAAAGAGCGCAGATGCAGTCAGGATCTCGGAACTGATGACGCCCGTACCCGTCAGTTGTGAATCGGAATTCACATTAGAGGCTTGCGAAGAATTGATGCAGCAAAACCAAGTGCGCAGAATTCCCGTTGTGGACAAACGGGGGAGATGCGTAGGCGTCGTCTCTCAAGCCGACATCGCGCTTTGCGCACCCGCAGCGACCGCGGGAAACATGCTGAAAGAGATATCCAAACCCTCGAGATCAAAGAAGAGCTTGCACTTCCAGCCAGACCAATTTTATTGCGGACAACTACACGAGCAGGACGAAATCTTGTTGTTGAATCGACGGCGAGAACTAAGCAAGGAAGTTGAGGTAGTTCGATGATCTTTCGAAATCGAGAAGAAGCGGGCGAGCAGTTAGCATCGCGCCTCGTTGAGTACGCGAATCGCGAAGATGTAATTGTACTCGGAGTTC
>Ga0187820_1000018_pt1 | contig 27083 bp, 24 predicted proteins | sample NC_wetland_sal_i_19_FD_132409 | JGI IMG/M metagenome (GOLD analysis project Ga0187820, IMG submission 132409) | Wetland sediment microbial communities from Neuse River Estuary, North Carolina, USA - SO4_5 | ecosystem: Environmental > Aquatic > Freshwater > Wetlands > Sediment | place: USA: North... | reverse complement strand
GGTTTCACCGGAATCGGCGTTCAAGAATTTCTTCTCTAGAAGGCGTATAAGCCACGTTTGAGGCATGAGGATACATTTTGGATCACCCGAAAAATTGCCGAAGTGAATTTTTTCACACATTCCTGTCCCCATTTTCCATATATCAAGCCGTTAGGGCCCGCCACCCGCCATTCTGCCCGCTGTCACCTCGTCATTATTCTTTGCATTTAAAAGCAAAACAAAAATGTCATTTAGTATAGTAATGACCGGATTAGGTCGGAGCCCGAGACTATGATTCAGAAACGGTGCAGGCACGATGCGGGGCACTCAAGAGCGGTCTTCCAAGTCATAATTTTCTTTCTTCTCTTGCCGTTCATCGCGCCCAAATCTGTATGGAGCACACAGCAAGCTGGTGGAGTTCCGGCGTCAGGACCTAGAGTCAAGATGGTACGGTCAGTGGCTGGGACGAAGGGAGAATCACGCGGAGGCACCTTCGTGATGTCCGACCCACGCACGACTTTCTTTGTTCCCGACGACCGCCAAGTGATCGTGTATTTCGAATGGGAAGCGCCTCTTGGCAAGCATCACTGCGAGGGCACGCTCCGCGGGCCGAACGGCCAGCTCGCCGTGATGTCGAGTTTTGATTACCCGGCAACGCAACCCAGATTTGGAGGATTCTGGACGATACCGCTTCTGGAAAACACTACTGCGGGCATCTGGACCTTCGAGTCACGTGTTGACGGAGAGTCTGCCGGCGCATTGAGTTTCGAGATTGTAGCCGGGCAAAGGCCCGAAAGTGCCGAAAGGAAAGAGCCTGCACCGCCCACAGCGGCCGAAATTTATGCACGGACAGTGAGGGCAAGCGCCTTCATCGAGAAACTTGATGACAAGGGACGCCTGTTGGGCACCGCCTCGGGTTTCTTCCTCGAAAATGGCGAGCTAGTAACAGCCTTTCAGGCAATTGATGGTGCGCACAGCCTTCGGGTACGTCTGGATGATGGCAGCCAAATTGAAACGGACGATGTCCTTGCATGGAATCGGCGGCAGGACTGGGCACTCCTCAATGTTGGGCAGGGAAAAGGTAACAAATTGAAGAAGGCGGACTCCAAATCCGTGACGATCGGAGATCACTGTTACTGGCTGGTCACGAAACCGGACGGCGCGCGTCTGATCGCAGATGGGCAGGTCGTGGGGAAAGAAACTCACGAAGGCTGGGGTGATCGGCTGAGCATTTCAGGGACATTCGACACGACGGCAGTGGGAGGCCCGCTCTTGGACGACGATGGCGATGTCTTGGGCCTGCTGGGCGGGAGCTTGCCCGAACCACGTGTATATTCCGCAGGGGCCATGTTCACAACAACGGGCTCCGTTGTACCTATTGGTTTAGTCGGTGCGAGCGCATCCGGTGCGCCGACAGGGCTCGAGACTCTCTGGGCTACTAACCAATTCACTGCCCCAGTGACTGCTGAGAGTGACGTATCTTTTGGAATGATCACGCAAGGAAAGCCGCCGAAGGGAAAGGTTCCTTTTCCCAAAGAAATGAAGGTGGATTTTTCGCCTAGAGATGAGTTTGCAACCGTCGTGGTAGCGTTCCAGGGGATCGGCCCCTTGAAAGATACGGTTCAGTTGCGAATCTACGATGTAGACAATCACCCCATCCTTCGCGGTGATCCCATCAAGATCAATCTTCGAAGCGGCGAAACGCGGGAGCGTTCCTGGACCTTCCCATTAACTATCCGCCCGGGGATTTACAGAGCTGATGCATTGGTGGGCAACGAGGTCGCTTGGCGACAATACTTCCGGATTAACGAGTAGTCCGTTCCTACTGGCGATAATCCATGGCCGTCGCAACCCTCGCATCATCGCAGCCCTCCTGCGAACAAGAGAGTGAATCGCAAAGACTGACCTTTCTTGCGGACCGGGTATGGTGCAGCGCCCTTATTCCTTTCAAGACTTTACGCGTTTGGGCCGGCCCGCCTGCTTATCGCTTCCCTTCGTCTCCCAAATAACGAATCGCAATAATTCAGGATTGGCACTTTTCAAATGGGATTGACATGCCCGTGGCCGCACCGTAGCATCGGCTCTATCTTGCGGCTGAGCAATGACTCGGCCACCCTCGGAGCGGAGGACCCACATGAGTCTTCGCGATTTCATTGCCAAACAGTGGATTGATGTTATCGATTGGACGGAGCCGGAAGACGGCATTCTGGCTTACCGGTATCCAATGCAGGACCGCGAAATTCAGAATGGCGGCAAGCTCACGGTGCGCGATTCGCAACTGGCGGTTTTTGTGAATGAAGGTAAAGTGGCGGACGCGTTTGGCCCGGGGCTTTATACGCTGAATACGAATACGCTGCCGATTCTGACGTATCTGAAGAACTGGGACAAAAAGTTTCAGTCGCCTTTCAAGTCCGATGTGTATTTCTTTTCGTCGCGCATTCAGACCGACCAGCATTGGGGCACGCAAAATCCGATTACGATTCGAGACAAGGAGTTTGGCGCGATCCGGTTGCGCGGATTCGGAATTTATTCGTACCACATCACCGATGCGAAGACGTTCTATTCGAAGATCAGCGGGACACGCGATCTTTACCAAGTGGCCGATCTCGAAGGTCAGTTGCGCAACACCATCATCGCCAAGATGACGGACGCGTTTGCGCAGAGCCAGGTGCCATTTCTCGATATGGCGGCCAGCCAGGGTGCTGTTGCCGAAAAAATCAGCGAGCAACTCAAGCCGGCTTTTTCGGATTACGGACTGACGCTGGATAGTTTCGTGGTTGAAAATCTTTCGCTACCGGACGAGCTGCAGAAAGCGCTCGACCAGCGCATCAGCATGAACGTGCTCGGCGACATGGGCAAGTTCACGCAGTATCAGGTAGCGCAGGCTATTCCGATTGCGGCGGCGAATGAAGGTAGCGGAGCAGTTGGAATCGGCGCGGGACTTGGCGCGGGCGTGGCGATGGGGCAGGCAATGATGGATGCCGTTAAGCAGTCCACATCTGGAGGCCCGGGCGCAGGCGGAGCGGCGCCGGCCGCTGCCGCGGGTGCTGCGTCCGCAACCACAAAATTCTGCAGCGAGTGCGGCAAACCCATCCCGCGCGCGAGCAAATTCTGTCCGGAATGCGGCAAGCCCCAGGCGTAGTAGCGGTGAGGCGGGCATGAGCGGAATCGAGTGGGTGGTCGAGGCGTTCGGTTGCTCGTCGGAATCGCTGCGCGACCTGCGCGCGATGGAAACACTTTTTCACGGAATGATTCGCGGGATGAAGTTGCGCCCCGTCGGAGAAACGCAATGGCATCAGTTTCCCGGGACCGGCGGTATCACGGGGTTGTGCTTGCTCGCCGAATCGCACATCGCTTGCCACACTTTTCCGGAACACAATTCGCTTTGCTTGAATCTGTTTTGTTGCGTGCCGCGGACGGAATGGAATTTTGAAGCGGCGCTGCAGCAGCTTTTTTATGCCAGAACAGTTTCGGTGAGGCGGCTGGCGCGGCCTTATGAGGTGGCGCGTCATCAAGCGGCGAGCGATTAGGCGGCGATGCGAGTTCGGAGCGATGAAATTTTTGTGCAACAGGTGAGCAACGGACGATGACTCAGCCCGTCTCGAATTGCCCGAACTGCGGCGCGAAAATTGTCTTCAAGTGGTCCAGCAGCGTGCAGACAGTTTGCCCTTACTGCAAAAGCATTCTCGTGCGCACGGACGTCGACCTCAAGAAAGTCGGCCAAGTAGCCGATCTCCCGCCGGATAGTTCGCCGATTCAGCTCAATACGGAAGGTATCTATCGCAACAAAGCGTTTGTGGTGATTGGGCGAATTTTGTATGAGTACGATCAAGGCGGCTGGAACGAGTGGCACATCACGATGAACGACGGCACGAGCGCGTGGCTGTCCGATGCGCAGAATGAGTATGCGATTTCTTTTGCGACTAACACGACGGGTTTGCCGGCAGCGAAGCAGATTCAGGTTGGGCAGCAATACAACTGGAACAAGCAGAGTTACACGTTGACGGTGATTACGCCGGCGCATTACCGGGGAGTCGAAGGCGAGTTGCCGTTTCAATATTGGGACAAGACGGACGTCACGTTTGCGGACCTGCGCAGCGAGACGGGAAAGTTCGCCACTTTGGACTATAGCGATGAGGACCCGGCGCTGTATCTTGGCGAATTTGTCGAGTTCGACGATCTCAAGCTGAAAAATCTGCGCAGTTTTGAGGGCTGGTGATGAGCACAGGCGCGCCGCCGCTTTCGAATCCGCCAAAACCGCAAGTGAAGGCGTTGAATTGTCCGCAATGCGGTGCGGCGATCGTGCTGCGTTCCTTGGGGAACGCGGAGACCGTGGTTTGCGCGAGCTGCCATTCCATCTTGGATGCGAAAGATCCGAATTTGCAGATCCTGCAAAAATTCAACGTCATCACTGGCGAAGTGCCGCCGATGATTCCGCTGGGGACACGCGGGAAAATTCGCGGCACAGATTATGAGGTGATCGGATTTCAGCGGCGCAGCATCACCGTCGAGGGCATTCGCTACGACTGGCACGAGTATGTGCTATTTAATCCGTACAAGCCCACGCGCTATCTCACGGAATATCAGGGCCACTGGAACGACATCAGCGTTTGCAAGGAGTTGCCGACCGTTCAGTTCGCCGCCGTCAATTACTTAGGCGAAATTTACAAGCACTTTCAAACTGCGGAAGCCAATACGAATTACGTGCTCGGCGAGTTTCCGTGGCAGGTGCGCGTGGGGGAACACGCGACGGTGACCGACTACGTGAAGCCGCCGCGCGTGCTGTCGTCGGAAAAGATGGCCAACGAAGTGACATGGTCCATCGGCGAATACATGTATGGCGCGGATATATGGAAGGCGTTTAATTTGCCGGGGCAAGCGCCGGAAGCGGTCGGCGTTTATGAGAATCAGCCGTCGCCGGTCAGCGAGAATGTGAAAGGGATTTGGAGCGCGTTCTTGGCGTTTGCGATTTTGCTCCTGGTACTGCTGGCGGGATTCGATCTGGCGTCGAGCAAGACCACGGTTTTCGATTCGAGTTATCGCTTGAATGCGGGCGAACCGAAGGGCGAAGCGTCCTTTGTGACGGATGTGTTCAATTTGGATGGGCGCACTTCGAACGTGCAAGTCACGACGTCGGCCAATGTCGACAACTCCTGGATTTATCTGAATTATGCGCTGATCGATCAGGATTCCGGACAAGCTTGGGATTTCGGGCGCGAAGTGAGCTATTACCATGGCTACGACAGCGATGGTTCGTGGACGGAAGGCAGCCGGAAAGACGAGGTCGTCATCCCGAGCGTGCCCGCGGGGCATTATTATTTGCGCATCGAGCCGGAAGTGGATCCCAGACATCCTCCTCTTGTCTATACGGTGCAAGTGAGGCGAGACGTCACCGTTCCCGGATTGTTTGGCGTGGCCTTTCTGGCGTTGCTGATTCCGGCGATTGCGATTACGTGGCGTTCGATGAGTTTTGAACGCGCGCGTTGGGCCGAGAGCGATCATCCGCCCATTCACATCGGGAGTTCGGAGGAATAAAAGATGTTCAGAAAGCTTTATCTCGGTTATGGATTACTGGTTCTCGGTAGCACCTGCTTCGCGCAGTACAGCGGCTGGAGCCTCGACAGGATCAGCCAACTAAAAAATGTTCCCAAGTCCGTTCGTGACAATCCCGGTTCCTATCGTTCCGTCTACGGCTTCTATCACCATTACACCGGAGGCAAATAAGATGAACCTCGTTCCGCTCGGCAATGTCATCGCAGCGCTGGCGTTCGCCTTTCTCGGCATGCTTATTTTCATCATCGCGTTTTTGGTGATGGACAAATTGACGCCATATCATCTCTGGAAGGAAATCGTCCAGGAGCACAACATGGCGCTGGCTATTCTCGTCGGCGCCATGTCGATCGGCATTTGCATCATCATCGCCGCCGCCATTCATTAGCTCATGGGCATTCTGCTCTTCATCTCGGTGCTGCTGGTTGCGGCTTGCGGACTTATTTACGAACTCGTCGCGGGCACGCTCGCCAGCTACCTGGTGGGAGACAGCGTCTTCCAGTTCTCGACGATCATCGGCACGTATCTCTTTGCGATGGGGATTGGCAGCGCGCTATCGCGTTACCTGAATCGCGGACTCGTGCAGCGCTTTGTGTGGATCGAATTGATGATCGGCGTGATCGGGGGGTTTTCTTCCGCGCTTTTGATGATGGCTTTCGCGTTCACGCAAGGCTTCGAGTTAATTCTCTATGCCATCGTGGTTGTGATGGGCGTCCTCGTCGGCCTGGAAATCCCATTGCTCATGCGCATCGTGCGCGACCGCTACCAATTCCGCGACGTAATTGCCCACGTCCTCACGTTCGATTATCTTGGCGCGCTTGGAGCGTCTCTGCTCTTTCCCCTTCTTCTTGTGCCGCGTCTCGGGCTTGTTCGCTCGGCGATGCTCTTTGGTCTTGTGAACGCGGGCGTCGCCCTGTGGAGCACGTATTTGTTTGCCCATCAGCTTTCAGACACGCGCGCGCTTCGCGCCGTGTGTCTTCTCGTTTTATGCGGCTTGGGGATTGGCATGGTGGAAGCTAGGCACATCACGGCGACTGCCGAGGACAATATCTACGCCGATGACATCATCTTCGCGCGCGACACGCATTATCAGCATCTTGTCCTCACGCGGTTTAAGGATGATATTCGACTCTTTCTCAACAGCCATCTGCAATTCAGCTCTCGCGATGAATACCGCTATCACGAAGCGCTCATCCATCCGGGTCTTGCTGCCGTCCCTGTGCCGCACCGCGTCCTGGTCCTTGGCGGCGGCGATGGGCTAGCAGTGCGCGAGATTCTAAAATATCCACAAATCGAGAGCATCACTCTGGTGGATCTCGATCCGGAAATGACCAAGCTTTTCTCCTCGCATCCGATGCTTACCAAGCTCAACGACAAATCGTTGTTGTCGCCACGCGTCCACGTGATCAACGCCGATGCTTTCCCCTGGGTCGATTCGAATCCGGACAGTTTTGATTTCATCGTCATCGATTTTCCCGATCCCACGAACTATTCGCTCGGCAAGCTGTACACCACGGCTTTTTATCGCGCCGTCTCGCGGCACCTTAGCGCGCAGGGCATGATGGTCGTGCAGAGCACCTCGCCGATGTTCGCGCGTGATTCTTATTGGTGCATCGCGCAAACGATCAAACAGGCCGGCCTCGAAACGTATCCGTATCACGTCTATGTTCCGAGTTTTGGCGAATGGGGATTTGTCCTCGCTTCATTCCATGACTACACTCCGCCCAGTTCTGTTCCGAGCGGGCTTCGTTTCATCAGCGTGGAAGGTTTGCCCGCGCTGTTCCAATTTCCGCCAGATATGTCTCCTCTCCCCATGCCTGCCAACCATCTGAACGATCAAGTGCTCGTCCGCGCCTATGATAACGACTGGAAGGACATCAGTCATTGAAGGTTGGACGCCGCAGATTTCTCCGGGGTGGAAGTGCAGCGCTCGTTGGACTTTCGCTGAAAACGGACCGGCCGATTGCAGGTTCCTTCGTCAACGATTCTTTCCAGATGGGCCACATGTTGCGCGACCGCGCTTCTTTTCATCCGCCGAAGCGCATCGAGAAAGTTTCCGTCGTCGTTGTGGGGGGAGGCATCGCCGGCTTGAGCGCCGCCTGGCGTCTGCGCAAGCGCGGTTTCACGGATTTCGTCGTTTTGGAAATGAATCCGCAAGCGGGAGGAAACGCGCGCTGGGGCGAAAATGAAATCAGCGCATATCCTTGGGCCGCCCATTACGTACCAGTGCCCGGGCCGAAAGCCGAATACGTTCGCGAATTATTCGAAGATCTCGGCGTGCTCAAGAATGGCGAGTGGAATGAGCGCTACCTCTGCTTCGCGCCGCAAGAGCGGCTTTTTCTTTACGGCCGCTGGCAAGACAGCATCGAGCCGGCCGTTGGCCTCACGCAAAAGGGCCGCGACCAGTTCCAGCATCTCGAAGATCTTTTCGCGAAGTTCCGCGCGACCGGCGAATTCACGATCCCGCTCGAACTTGGCCGCACCTCCAAGTTCCAGAACCTGGATCGCCTGTCTTTTTCCGATTGGCTCCAGCAACAAGGCTGCGATTCGCGGCTCGTGACCTGGTACATGAACTACGCCTGCCGCGACGATTACGGCGCGCTCGCGAAAGACACTTCGGCCTGGGCCGGGCTACACTATTTTTGTTCGCGCGAAGTGGAAGAAAAGGGTCCGCTTACCTGGCCTGAAGGCAACGGCTGGATCACGCGCCGGCTTCTCGAACGCGTTGGCGATAATGTCCGCGCCAATGAAATGGTCCATCACATCGTGGAGACAAAAAGCGGTTTGAGCGTTTTCTCCGGCGACACGGAGTTTCAGGCCGAATTTGTCATTTTCGCTGCGCCTACTTTCCTCGCACCTTATTTGCTCGAGGGTTTTCCTCGCTTACACGATTTCGTCTATTCACCGTGGCTCACCGCCAATTTAACGCTCGAGCGAATTCCCGATTCACGCGGCGCCGAGCCTACCTGGGATACGGTTTTTCTCGATTCGCCCACGCTCGGCTATGTCGATGACACGCACCAGAGTGTGCGAACACACATCGATCGAACGGTCTGGACGTTTTATTGGTCTCTCGTCGAAGGCACGCCCGCGCAAAACCGCCAGCTCCTTCTTGAAAAGAATTGGAGCTATTGGAAGGAAGCGATTGTCCGCGACCTTGAGCGCGTCCACTTTGACATCCGCCAGTGCGTCTCGCGCATCGACGTTATGCGCATGGGCCACGCCATGATTCGCCCCGCCGTTGGCTCGGTTTTTTCCGAAGAGCGCATGCGTCTCGCACACCCGCGCCGCGATTCTCGCCTCTTCTTCGCCAATTCTGATCTCAGCAGCATTTCCATCTTTGAAGAAGCGCAATACCACGGCGTTATCGCGGCGCAAACCGTTCTGGAACGCCTCCACGGCCACCGCTAGTCATGCAAAACGCACAATTCAGAAGTTGGAATCCCCAAATAAATTTCATGCATCCAATTTAATTGAACGCTCGTACTATATAAGCGGGTTCGCGCGCGGTTTCTAAGGAAGAAAGAATGTTGCTTCAAAGAAAGCCCGAACTGACTTACGCCGACGTCACGCCGAAAGAAATCTACCTCAACCGGCGGAAATTCCTCAAGGCCATGGGCATCGCCGGCGCGGCCGCGTTTGCGGGCAAGGAACTCCTGGATCTCTCCGCTCCGTCGCAAATCGCTTATGCCGGCGTGAACTTCCCCAACCTGGTGAAAAGCCCCTTCAGTACCACTGAACCACAAACTTCCTTTGAGGCCGTCACGCACTATAACAATTTCTACGAATTCGGCGTCGACAAAGACCAGCCCGCGAAAAACGCTCAGAAATTTCGCACTTCACCCTGGACGGTTTCCGTCGAGGGCGAAGTCAAGACCAAGCGCAAGTTCACCATGGACGAAATCCTGAAACTTGCTCCGCTTGAGGAACGCATCTATCGTCACCGCTGTGTGGAGGGCTGGTCGATCGTCGTGCCGTGGATTGGCTTTTCCTTCAACACCATCGCGAAACTGGTTCAACCTACGGAGAAGGCAAAATTCGTGGCATTTGAATCGTACTGGGACTTAGGGCAGATGCCGCTGGCCAGACCGGAATTGGCCGGCATCGAATTCCCGTATGTAGAAGGTCTGCGCTTGGACGAGGCCATGAATCCGCTGACACTTCTGTGCGTGGGCATGTATGGCGAAGCGCTTCCGAATCAGGACGGAGCGCCGGTGCGAATAGTGATTCCCTGGAAGTACGGTTTCAAAAGCATTAAATCCATTGTCAAAATCCGCTTTGTAAAAGGCGAACCGCCGACGACCTGGAATCTTGCGAATTCTCATGAGTACGGTTTCTATTCGAACGTGAATCCCAACGTCGATCATCCACGCTGGTCGCAAGCCACGGAGCGCCGCCTCGGCGATATTTTTCGGCACAAGACGCTCATGTTCAACGGCTATCAAGATCAAGTCGCCAGCATGTACGCGGGCATGGACCTGAGAAAGTATTACTGAGGCTGGTTGCCGGCGTGCCCTCGATCCTCGCCAACAAATGGACGAAGCGCGCGGTGTTTCCAATTTGCTTCGTGCCTTTCGGGATTCTGGTCTGGAAAGCGTTCACCGGAAATCTCGGTCCAAATCCAGTTGAGACTCTGCAGCACACCACCGGCGATTGGACGCTGCGCTTCCTCGTCCTTACTCTCTGCATCACGCCGCTGCGCAAACTCCTGAAGCTGCCCGATCTGATTCGTTTTCGCCGCATGCTCGGCCTCTTCGCCTTCTTCTACGCTTGCATGCACTTTCTCGTCTATCTCGGCCCGGACCAAAACTTCAGTTTGGCGGCGATGGGGAAGGACGTCTACAAGCGTCCATTCATTACGGTGGGATTTACCGCTTTCGTCCTTCTAATTCCATTGGCGCTGACCTCGACCGCCGGATGGATTCGCCGGCTCGGCGGGCGCCGCTGGCAAATGCTCCATCGCTTGATCTATATCAGCGCAATTTGCGGTGTGGTTCACTACTACTGGCTGGTGAAGTCCGCAGTCTTACGGCCCTTGACCTACGGCGCAATTGTCGCCATCCTGCTGCTCTGGCGTCTAGGAGATTGGATGATTCGCCGTGGCCGCGCCATCCCAGCAGTCGCCAAAACGCAACGCGCTTCCGTCGACGGCTAGTGAACGGTTGTACTGCCCCCGCCGCCTGGAGTAGACAGTTCGCTGAATTCCAAACCCCAAAAATGCGGCGCCGGCGTAAGAAACTCCACGCCAATCCGCTGTCCTCTTTCGCAGGGCTCGCCCTGGTACACTACGCGGCACTCCTGCTCTTCCAATGTCTCCGGGTTCGTTAATACCAGCATTTCGCCGTTGTCGATCTCGTGCTTCAGCATCAGCAAACCGCCGTGCGCGTTCACGACAACGGTCTCGCACGATTCCTTGAATTTCTTGCCGTTGTGCGCGCGGCCCTGCGCCTGCAAGCGCATTTTGTGGAAGGCCCGCCCGCTGCGTCTGTGCGTAGGAGAGGTTGTTTGGTTCATACCGCCATCATCGGCTGCTTCGCGAAACAAGGTCCACTGGCCCTCGGGACAGGTGTTCTCCACAAGCAACCGCGGGCCGCTCTCTGGCAAACGGGAGACCTCGTAGCCGGTAAATTCGTAGGCGATAGGCAGACAGATGGGGTGAACTTGAGATAGGCTGGTTTTATGTATGTTTACGTCGCAATTTATCACTTGCAATGTGCAAGTAAGGCAGACAAAATCTTTTCGAGACTTTTGTAGTTTCAACTCTCGCTGGTTTAAAGGAGCTTCGCATGAGCAAGGTACGAGTTCTCGCCGGCACGCGAAAAGGCGCTTTCATTCTGACGTCCGATGGAAAGCGCCAAAACTGGGAAGTCTCCGGGCCGCACTTTGCCGGGTGGGAGATTTACCACATGAAGGGATCGACCGCCGATCCCAATCGTATATTTGCATCGCAAACCAGCGGCTGGTTTGGGCAGGTCATTCAACGCTCCGATGATGGTGGCAAAACCTGGATACAGCCCGGCACTCCGCCTGGAGAGCCGACCACGGGCCCTGGCGGAATGCCCAAGGGCGAGAGCAACAAGTTTGTCTACGACGACTCCAAGGAAACCGGCAAACCGCTCACCACGCATCAGTGGTACGACGGAACCCAGAAACCCTGGGTATTCAAGCGCGTCTGGCATCTCGAACCTTCCCTCAGCGATCCGGATACTGTTTACGCCGGAGTGGAAGACGCCGCGCTCTTCCGCTCCACCGACGGCGGCAAGAGTTGGCACGAACTTTCAGGATTGCGCGGACACGGCACCGGACCTCGTTGGCAGCCCGGCGCAGGTGGGATGTGCCTGCATACGATTATTTTGGATCCCAAGAATCCCAAGCGAATTTATATTGCCATTTCCGCCGCCGGCGCCTTCCGCACCGACGACGGCGGCGAAACCTGGCGCCCCATCAACAAAGGGCTCTATTCAAAATATATCCCCGAGCCCACTGCCGAGGTCGGCCACTGCGTTCACCGCATTGCCCTGCATCCCTCGCGTCCCGACGTGCTCTTCATGCAAAAACATTGGGACGTCATGCGCACGGACAACGCCGGCGACTCCTGGCAAAAAATTAGCGGCAACTTGCCAACCGACTTTGGCTTCGTAATCGACGTAAACGCCCACGAGCCGGAGACCGTCTACGTCGTCCCTATCAAAAGCGACGGCGAGCATTTTCCTCTAGATGGCAAGCTGCGCGTCTACCGGAGCAAATCCGGCGGAAATGAATGGGAAGAGCTCGGCAAGGGTCTTCCGCAGCGCGATTGCTATGTGAACGTGCTGCGCGACGCGATGGCCGTCGACTCCCTCGATAAAAGCGGCATCTATTTCGGCACCACCGGTGGACAGGTATACGTTTCGCCCGATGGCGGAGACAACTGGGCGACCATTGTTCGCGATCTTCCGCCCGTGCTCTCGGTCGAGGTCCAGACATTGGCATGATTCGAGTTATCCTGCCGCCGCACCTGCGAGGGCTGGCGCGCATCAGCGGCGAAGTCGAGCTGGAGATCGCGGGCCAAGTCACGCAGCGCGCTGTGCTCGATGCGCTCGAAGCCCGCTATCCGATGCTCAGCGGCACGATTCGCGATCACGTCACCCAGCAACGGCGGCCATTTTTGCGCTTTTTCGCCTGCGGTGAAGATTGGTCACACGAGGAGCCGGACGCGCCTCTTCCGGAGGCGATCGCCTCTGGCGCTGAACCGCTGCTCATCGTTGGGGCCATCGCGGGCGGCTAGCCGCGCATGGCGAGTGCGCGTTTGGGAACCTATAATTCCGAACCCATCTGCAACGTGGTCATTCGCCGCTTCCTTTCTCGGCCCAATTCCTCGCCGTTGCGCTTGGATCAAACGCCCACGCAAACATATAAGAATTTAGCCGCTACCGCTCCCAATCCCATTTCCGTTTCTCGAGCAAAGCGTGCTCAGCATCCAAAACGGAATCTCGGTATGCCAAAAGCATGTTCCCGAAATCAGCCACCCATGCAGCGCGTGTCCCCAAGCCCGGTTTTCGAAAGAGTCTGTGCTCGTTGACTTGCCTTAAATCGCACCCTAAGATGAGCGCAAATGTCGGATTCCGACTCCGAATTAGGGAAGACGATCTCCCATTACCGCATTATCGAAAAACTCGGTGGCGGCGGCATGGGCGTCGTTTATGAAGCGGAAGACCTAAGCCTCGGGCGCCATGTAGCTCTTAAGTTCCTGCCGCAGGACTTGGCAAAGGACGCAAGATCCCTGGAACGCTTTAGGCTTGAGGCCCGTGCTGCTTCTTCGCTAAACCACCCCAACATTTGCACCGTGCACGAAATCGCCGAAGAGGGCGGGAGCACGTTTATCGCTATGGAATTGATGGAAGGAACCACGCTGAAACATCGGATCGCGGGCACGCCGTTGCCTCTCGACGAGCTCTTGAACCTCTCCATCGAAATTGCCGACGCGCTGGACGCCGCGCACTCCAAAGGCATCATTCACCGCGATATTAAGCCCGCGAATATTTTCGTTACCAAACGAGGCTCCGCGAAGATTCTGGATTTCGGGCTCGCAAAATTAATTCCGTCGGCTTCCCCCGGTGGTGTCGCAGACGGCGATACCATCACGATCGAGGAACATGTGCTAACGAGGCCCGACACTACCGTCGGTACCGCCGCGTATATGTCCCCCGAGCAAGCGCGGGGAAAAGAGCTCGACTCGCGCACCGACCTTTTTTCCACCGGCATTACGTTCTACGAAATGGCAACCGGCACTCGCCCTTTTCATGGCAACACCTTGGCGAACCTTTTTGACGCCATCCTCCACCGGACTCCAATCGCGCCCACGCTCCTCAATCCTCACGTCCCTGCAAGACTCGAAGACATCATTAGCAAAGCACTCGAAAAAGATCCCGCTTTTCGATACCAGCACGCTTCGGACATGCGCAGCGAGCTGAAGCGTCTCAAACGCGACCTCGAATCGGCCGAGCGTACTTCGCAGCCGGCGGAGCCAACCGTTCTTCAGCATGGCGTCACTCCAGCAGCTACGCAAGGTGCGCTGGCCGTGAAAACAGGGCGGCGGCGTTTTCTACAGATTGCCGCAGGCTGCGCTCTGCTTTTATTGGTGTTACTCGCGGTTGTTATGTCCAGAGGGCGCGAGACCTGGCAGAGAATTTTCGGCCCGGACATTCCTCATCAAAAGAATCTCGTTGTGCTGCCTTTCAGAGCACTCGATAGCCAGCCAGGCGAACAAGCCTATTGCGATGGATTTACGGAGACTGTCACCGCGAAACTGGCGCATCTAGAATCGCTGCAGGTGCCTCTGGCACGAGAAGTACGAAGTCACCACGTCAGTAGCATTCAAGAAGCGAGAAACCAGTTTGGTGCAAACCTCGTGCTCGACGCCAGCTGGCAACGCTCGCAGGATTCTGCCCGCATCAATCTAAGCCTCGTTGATGCCAAGACCGGAGAGCAGCTTCGCACCGAAACGATTACTGCCCCGGTGAACGATTTATTCCGCCTGCAAGACCAGGTCGTGCTCATGGCTTCACGCATGCTCGAGCTTCAGCTATCCGCGAGCAATGCATCTTCGCTCACCGCTCATGGCACAACTGTCCTGACGGCCTACGACTTTTACGTCCAGGGAATTGGCTATCTCCAACGATACGAGCGCATTGAGAATGTCGAAACGGCGATTGGGTTGTTCCAGCGCGCCATCAAGGAAGATCCGTCCTATGCTCAGGCGCAAGCCGCCCTCGCTCAAGCCTATTGGTACAAATACAGTGCTACCAAGGACCCGCAATGGGCTGAAGCTGCGAAAACCGCGGTCAATTCTGCTCGCGATTTGAACAGTCAGTTGCCAGAAGTACAGTTGGCTATCGCTGACTTTAACCTTAGAACTGGCGCTTATGCGGATGCCGTTTCAGGTTTTCAGCGCGGGATTGCCCTGGACGACGAAAACGTGATTGCCTACTTGGGCCTTGGTAACGCTTACGACTCTTTGGGGCGGACCGCGGACGCTGAACAGGCGCTTCGCCACGCCATTGCGATAAGTCCACAGTGCTGGGCTTGTTACAACCAGTTGGGGATTTTTTTGAACCGGCACGCCCTTTACACGGAAGCCGCCGAAGCGTGGCAAAAAATTACGGAGCTGACCCCGGACAACGTCTGGGGTTACATGAACGTTGGCGCGGTTTACCTATACATTGGACAATTTGAAAAGGCGAACGAATACTTTATTCGCGGTCTCCAGTTCGCGCCCGACAACGCCGATTTATACTCCAACGCCGGGACCGCGAGTTTTTTCCTCGGCCACTTCGAAGAAGACGTCGCCTATTGCAAAAAAGCTCTGGAGATCATGCCGCAGAAGTACGATTACTGGGGCAATCTCGCCGACGGCTACCGCTTGATCCCTGGCCAGTCCAGCAATGCTGCCGCGGCCTACAAGCAGGCCATCCGTCTTGCGGAAATGCAGTTGAAGATTAATCCGCGCGACTCTGATGTGCTCAGTTCTCTGGCCACGTACTATGCGCGAACCAACGATCCCGTCCGTGCTCGCAGCTATCTCGAAAGAGCCTTGAAGCAGAAACCCGATGATGTCGACGTTCTCCGCATCGCATGCCTCGTCTATCTCGAAACCGGCAATCGTCAGGAGGCCATGCGCTGGCTCCAAAAGGCCGTCGCCGCCGGCTACGCCAAAGAACAACTTCTTGCTAATCCCGAGCTAACCAGCTTACACTCGGACCCACAGTTTGAACTGCTCGCAAAGGAAGCCAAGTCCTACCAATAGCCAATCTGAGTTGTTAGCGAAGGGCAACAATTCCTTTGCGCCGGGTTCAGTTTTTCGGGATACCCATCATCAGTTCGGACAATTCTAAGTTCAGACAAAGGAGGTCCCCGTGCCTGCCCAGCTCAACCTCAGTTCCACGATCAAAAAATTGCTGGTTTATTCGATCACAGTTGCGACCTTTACCATCATCCTTGCTCCCCGCGCCAAGGCATACACGACTTGGACGATAACGATCGACGCGACGGGCAATGGGCCGAAGCCCGCTGGATATTCACTGTCAAGAACGGATACCGGCATCCCATGCGAGTACACCAACAGCAGCAGCGGCGCACGTAGCTTGACGGTGTGCCCAAAGGACGTCGTTTTATGGGTGGCAAGCACGGCCCCTGGTTCGTCTGGAAAGAAGAAAAATGAGCTGTTCGTGTTTCAGGAAGACACGATATTGTTGGATGGCGATAACAATTCCGTGCAGACGCTACACTCTTCAGACGGGGCTGCAACCGGAGGCACCATTGATCCTACGGCAACTCTGCTTGGACATGAATATTATGTCGTTGTTTATGACAGGTCGAATAAGAAATGGTACATGGAAGATCCCAAAATCATAATTGGGGGTACGCAGGTACCATCCTTAATGGAAGATATTCAGAAGAACTGTAAACAACTCACCCCGCTCCTTGAAAAACATGCTGATCTGAGCAAAGAGGCAAAGGAACAAGCAATTAAGGCGTGTAAGCAGCTCGAAGAGATCAACATCCCGAAGAACTGAGCGCGACGAAGACCTTACCGAATTCGGCCCGTTCGTCAGAGAGCACCCAAAAATTCGTCCTCACTATGCCCGGGCATATTTTCCGCAGCGGGGTCAGACAAGCGGACGGTAGACAAAAGACCGAAAGGGTAATTAGGCGAAAAACCTTGGAGGTCTCTCCTAATGATTTCGCCGACCGTTCCACCGCTTTAGCGAGCTCCGCTTGTGCGCAGAGCAGGCACGGCCCTAGAATAGAATTCAGCAGCGGAGGGCAGTTTCCAGATTTGCTTTTATCCCTCCGCGGCACTCATCCGTATCAATTTTTATTTTCTCGAATTTATTCGAAAGGACTCATAGCCCCCGAGATCCCCGCTTATGAACCTTGCTGAATTTATCGAAGCTAATCGCGACAATCACCTCTCCGAACTCTGCGAATTCTTGCGAATCCCCAGCGTCAGCGCCAAGAGCGAACACAAGCCGGACATCGAGCGCGCCGCTCGCTGGGTGGCCGATCATCTACGTGCCGCCGGGTTCCAGAAAATTGAGATTGTTCCTACAAATCTCCACCCTCTCGTCTACGCCGAATCGCTCGAAGCTCCCGGCAAACCCACCATCCTCTTTTATGGCCATTACGATGTTCAGCCCGCCGAGCCGCTCGATCTTTGGACTTCGCCCGCCTTCGAACCCACGGTTCGTAATGGCAATCTCTTCGGCCGCGGAACCGCCGATGACAAGGGCCAGGTTCATATCCATCTGAAAGCGCTCGAATCCATTCAGAAAGTGAATGGCAAACTTCCCATCAACGTAAAAGTCCTGATCGAAGGCGAAGAAGAAGTCGGCAGCGTCAGCCTGTGGGACTACGTGCAGAAAAACAAGGAAAAGCTCAAAGCCGATGCACTCGTTGTTTCCGACACTTCCATGCTCGCGAAGGGCGTACCCTCCATCACCTACGGATTGCGCGGATTAAATTACTATCAGATTGAATTAACAGGTCCCGTTCGCGATCTTCATTCCGGCGTCTATGGTGGTGCGGTCCCCAATCCTCTAACGATTCTCGCCGAGCTATTCGCCAAGCTTCACGACAAGAATTTTCGCGTTACGGTTCCGGGCTTCTACGATAAAGTCGCAAAAATTTCCCCGCCCGAACGAAAAGCCTTGAATGCCTTGCCCTGGAAGAAAAAAGCATTCGAAGAAGCCGTCGGCGCTCCGGGTTACTTCGGAGAAAAGGGTTTCACGATTGTCGAACAACTTTGGACGCGCCCAACTTTCGAATTGAATGGCGTATGGGGCGGCTACCAAGGCGAGGGCGCGAAGACCGTGATCCCTTCAAAAGCGTACGCGAAATTTTCCACGCGCCTCGTTCCCAACCAGGATCCGCAGAAGATTGCGCTGCTCGTCGAAAAATACATTCGCAAACTTTTGCCCAAGACCGTCAAGTGCAAGTTCGACGTTCTCAGCACCGGCAAACCGTGGGTCGCGCCGTTCCACGCGCCTATTTTCAAAATCGCGCAAGGCGCCCTCGAAAAGGGCTTCGGAAAAAAAGCCGTTTTCATTCGGGAAGGCGGCTCTATCCCTTTCGTCACGCAGATGCACGACACTTTCAAGGTTCCCTGCGTGCTTCTCGGTTTCGGTCTCCCCGATGAAAACGCGCACGCTCCCGACGAGCACATTGCTCTAGAAAATTATTTCGGCGGAATCAAGGCCATCGCCCACTTCTACACCGATCTCGCCGCGCTGTGACGCGGAACACATCCGGCTTGTCGAGCACCTCCAACGGTTGATGGCGGCCTGTGTTTTGGCTGCTTTTTCACAGGGACGATTCGAAAAGCCGCATTTTTCCAGCCTTTTTTGCGGTTTTTCCTTGCGTTCTACTTTCACCTTGGCTATAGTGCCGTGCGGCCCGAGTTTTCACGCCAACCCAGGGGGTTTCGCTCGCGGCCTGCCCCGTGTGTTTCGGGGTGGAAAGTAAATACAGGAGGATAAGCAGACTAGATGGCAGCCAAGCCAATGAGCAAGAGCAAGATCGTGTCGTACATCGCCGAGAAGTGCGGCACACCCAAGAAAACCGCGGCGCTCTTTTTCGAAGAGCTTTTCAAACTCGCGGTGAAGGAATGCAAAGGCGGTGCGGGCAAGTTCGTTATTCCGAACATCGGCCGCGCCGTGAAAGCGCACCGCAAGGCGCGCATGGGCCGTAACCCCCAGACGGGCGAGGCCATCAAGATCAAGGCCAAGACCGTGGTTCGTCTCCGTCCGGCGAAGGCGTTTAAGGACGCCGTACTGAAGTAGAAGTAGATTCCCTGCTTAGCGGGGAGAGGGCCCGGACACAGCGCAAAAGAATTGGTGCGGCTCAGATTAGAAGTTGAGCATCGCCGCTTCGGACCGTGCTAGGTGCCTGGGCGGGTGTCCCGATTGAGTTTGCCTCGCATGACCTGAGCGATCAGGCCATGCGGGGCTTTTGTTTCCGCCGCTGAAAACTTTCTTGCACCGCCGGGAAATTCCGGCGGCAAATTTTACCTTGAAATTCCAGCGGCAGATTTCGCAAGAGATTCCGCCGCCGAGTTCGACAGAGGTCGTACCGAACGCAGTCGCTAGAGGGTCTTCACGTAGGCGATTACGTCCTTGATTTGCTGGGCGTCCAGGACATCCTTGAACGGAGGCATGAGCGAGTCGCCGTTCTCGATCCAGGTTGTAAGATTTTCGGTGGTCACTTTTTTATTGTTGACCGTGAAAGTGCCGCGCTTGGAAATTCCCTTTAGTCCGGGACCGATTTTTCGGTTGGTGCTATCCGCAAAATGGCAGATGGAGCATTTCTGCTCGAACAGCTCTTTGCCTTTTTCGGCAGATCCGGAGGATTTGCCCGCCGTGGTTTTTTTCGGCGCCGGATTAGACGCTGGATCCTGCGCCAACAGCGCCACGCACATGCTCAACAACGCAATCCCAAGCAACAAATAATTTTGCTTCACGTCTCCCCCTCGTTTTTGCCTACAAATTGCGGCATGCAAATTTCGCTTCTATCTTCTCTTTTTACCGGCATAATTTCCACTCCGGGCACCCGGCACAAGGTACAGGTTCCCCCGGCGCACCGATGGAACTGTCGTACTTTTGACCTAGTCAGAACCGTGTGTTAACTCTAGTCCATGAGCCAGGAAACCCTCACACGAGCCTGGGAAATCCTTCAAGATGCGTATCAGGCCCAAATGGAAGGCGACTACGACCGGGCCGTCGAGCTGTATCAGTCCTCGCTGGAGCTGCACCCGACGGCGGAAGCGTACACGTTTCTTGGTTGGACCTATCATTTTCAGGGCCGCATCGAAGACGCCATCGCGGAGTGCAAACGAGCGATCGAAGTTGATCCTGAATTCGGCAATCCCTACAACGACATTGGAGCGTATCTGATAGAACTGGGGCGCTTCGATGAAGCGATTCCCTGGCTCGAACGCGCGACGGAAGCTCGGAGGTACGAGCCGCGCCACTTTCCGCATTACAATCTGGGCCGCGCCTATCTCGGTAAAGAAATGTACGGACGCGCGATGAGATGTTTTCAAGAGGCGCTGGAAGTCGAGCCGCGGTATTCGCTGGCGCGGCAGGCGCTGGCTTCGCTTCGCCGCATGGTAAATTGAGAAGAGAGTGCGTAGTGGGTAGTGAATAGTGAGTAGTGCGCGGAGCAACACTGACCAGCGGAAATTGCAAGCTCACAGCTAACAGCCGACAGCAAGAAAAATCCAACAAGACAATTTGGACGTGGTGTGCAGCCCTAAACATTCGGGGACGGCACTGTCCGGAATAAGACCGCGAAGAGGGCACGATATATTGCGCCCCTACACCCGGGGCCGAAGAGGAGTTACTTGCAGGGAGAGAATGGTCTCTCATTTTGCAGGCTCCTGCGCGGTGGGCTTGACGATGCGGTCGTAAATGAGGAGCAGGAGAGCGGTGGCAAAGCCGACGGAGCTGATGGCCCACCAGGCGCGTTCGGGATGGTGAGCGACTTCGCCGAAGTGATGCATCATCGTCCCGCCGAACCAGCCGCCCACCAAGGAGCCGATGCCGAGCGGCAGAAATGCGAAGCCCATGTATGTGCCTTGCTGGCCGGGAGGGGCGAGGCGCGAAATGTACGCGTAGTAGGGAGGCTGCTGAATGATTTCGCCGATGGCAAGCACGGCGATCGAAACGACCGCGCCGGTGACTGTCGGCCAGAACGAAAGGACGAGCCAGGACATGGAAGTGATGACGGTGCCGAGAATTACGGCGTGGAACGCGGGAATCTTGCGGGCCAAATAGTTGACCGCGAAGGTGAGGCAGACAACGATGGCGGCATCGGTGATGAGGATGAGCTGGACGCGGGCGTGGACGTCCACATAAGTATGCAAGTAACCGGGAAGGCTGGTGTACTGCTGCCAGTAGACGATCCAATAGCCGGTGAAGATTACGAGGAACCACATGACTTTGCTGATTCCGGCGAGCGCCAGGAGCACGAGCGCTACCCAAATCCACCAGGGGACCGAGAAATGGTAGAGAAACGAAGTGACTGCCAACACGATGGCGATAGCGACCGTCGGAAGGACTAACCAGTATTTGCCCAACACCACGCAGAAGTTGCGCACGACTTGAAGAAGGCTGGGCGCGGGGACGTCGCCGGGCTTGCGCGGATCGCGGAAGAAAAAGAAAACGAGGAAGAACATCGCGAAGACGCTGAGAGCGGAAACACGAAAAACTCGTTCCAGGCCAAGGTGTCTTTGGGCCCAATCCGCGACGAAGGGGCCGGCGGTGCCGCCGATATTCACCATGGTGTAGTAAATGGAATAGCCGAGAGTGCGGACATTTTCCTTGGAAGCGCGGGCGGTGGTGCCGACGACGCTGGGTTTTACGAGGGCGATGCCGAGAGCGGGCAACACAAGAATGCAGCCAACGAAAAGAGTGAGTGGCACAGCGTTGCGAACGGGAGCAAGCCAGGACGCGCCGATGGAGCCGATCAGGAAATACGCTGCCGCCAAAATCAAATAGGCCATCGAGAGGGCACGGCGAAAACCGAGTTTATCCGCCACGGCTCCGCCAAAAATCGCCAGAAACCAAACCATGCCGCCGAAGAAGCCGGTGAGCGAGTCCGTGAGCTCGGTGGAAAAGGCGAGCCTTTCATGGAGATAGAGGGCCAACGAGGAAAACGCGCCGTAATAGGAAAGTCGCTCGAAGATTTCGCTGGTGTTGGCGACCCAGAAAGGGCGCTCGAAGCCGTCGCGAATTTCCTGGAGCCGAAGACTAACGCTCATCGAACCCCCATGGTGGAGTGCGGGGATTGTACTTGAATAGCTGAAAGTCGAAAGCTGAAAGTTGATGGAAGAGCGCGCGCGTCTAAGTCGCGTGCGGATCTCGCGACCCATGTGAGCCAAGGCATTAGGCTATGAAGGGCCGAGCGAAAAGGTCGAGGGCAGTAGCATGCCCCCGACCCCCGGTGTTTTTTGTAAGGGTGACAAACAAAGGGGTTAGGGTTGACGCAGGGCGTAAGAGTGACAAACACAAGACTTAAAGTTGTTTTGTTTTCAGGATGTTGCGCGTTGCACTTAAGAGCGGCAGTGCAAGGACTTGCAGGAGGACGTGTTGGAACTGGTGGACGTGAACGCCATTTTACGCCGCGCGGAGCCAAATGTAGAACCACATCGCAGGATTGGAAGGCCGCTAGAGGGGCGGAACGGTCCGCCTCAGAATGCGGACCCTACGGCGGCACGGGGGGATTAGCTTTGAGCGGCAGCCAAAAATGAAGCGGCCCCGCGAATGATTTGCGGGGCCGCCGGTAGTTGTCTGGGATTGGCTGAAGGCGCGACGCCTTTGCGAATCCGAACATCGCTAGGACTTAAAAGCTTGCGCCTTAAGCCTCAGCCACCTCACGTTTGTCAGTACAATCAGAATTTTTCATTTTGTCTGGATCAGCCTCCTTTCCCGTGTAAGGCAATAATAAATTCAAGTCGGGGCAAGTTCAATGAGGAAGTTGAAGAGGAAGTTGAAGAGCGTCCAATACCGATGAGCATGGACGTGGAGTTGGCCAGAACAGCGTGAGCTGGCTGGTGATCCACGCGGGCTGGTCATTAGGCCCGCAGGGACGGTAGACATCATGTGATCTGATATTCGCGCATGAGAGAGACGATGGTTGGACGATTGCTGGCAAAGGAAACCCACACGGAATGGCACCAATCGTCGATGGCACGATCGCGCTCCGGACCAGCAGGGGCCGCGAGCACATCGAGGACAGAGACGCTGCCGCGATCCTCGGGGAGATGGATACTCGGCCAGACGCGTTTAAAGCGTGCCAACTTCATGTGCATTTCCTGAACCTGACGCCCGGAAAACCTTTTTTCGAGATGGAGATAGAGGCCAACTAGACCAAAGACCATGGCGATGGGCTTGGTCTCGTGAGTTGCGGTTTGCAAGGTAAAGGCGTCCGTGACGTGTTGGAGGATAAAGCCGGGGCGGCCCATCGTGTAGACGTAGACCCGATCATAGGCGGCGCGGAGGGGATCCATAGTTAGAGCAGTGTAGCGAAAAAATGGAGACGAGGCGGATGTTAGTGCCGCGCGGCGCGGATAAAGGCCACTTTGTCAGCGGCAGAGGGAGTTGAAGTCGATGGGTGGGGCAGGGGCTGCGGGGACGGGTAGATTGCGGGCTCGTAGGGCGTCCTCGAGAGTGGTGGGACCGGGGGGGAGAGCGGGGTTGGTGTCGAGGCGGTAGAAGGAGTCGCGTTCGGCTTGGGGAAGAGAGACGAAGCGGAAGCCGCGGGAGCGATAGAGGTCGAGGAGTTTGGGGAGCATTTCGGCGTCGAGGGCGCCGATGTGCATGAGAAGGACATAGGGGATATCGCGGTGGTAGAGAGTGTGGGAAAGCTGGCGGTAATAGCTGATGTTGGCGTCGGCGGCGGAGAGGTAGCTGGTCTTTAGTTGGGTGACGGCGGCGGAGTCGGCTTTGGCCATGCAACGGGCGTAGGGTTCATTCCAGAGATAATCGCTGAAACTCATAGTGACGGCGGCGATTTTGTAGCGGCGCTGGGCGAGGTAGGCGCGGACGGCGTCGTGTTTGGCGGGGGTGTCGCCTTCGGCGAGATAGGGGAAGCGAAACCAGTGCCAGTCCTCGTTATTCATTAGCCTGTTGAGAAGAGGCTCGTTGCGCGTGACGTTGGCTTCGAAGTCTTCGAGAGAATTTTGGTTGAGATTCATGTGGGACCAGGTGTGATTGCCGAGGGGATTGCCGGCGTCGAGCCAGGCTTGGAGGACGGCGGGACCGCCGGGCTCGCGCTCGTTAGTCTGGTCGTTGACGAAGCCGTAGACGGGAGGGAGATTTGCGGCTCGGAGAGCGGCGAGAATTTTTGCGGCGACTTCGGGGCGAGTTTCGCCGGGAGGGAGCGGGCCGTGGGCGGGGAGATCGTCGAAGGTGAAAGCGATTTGGGGGGATGGCGCAGCGGAGAAGAGAGCTAAGGAGAGGGACAGAGACGTGGCGACGAAGACGGCGGCAAGCAGGAGGCCTCGCGTTGGAGGAAAAGGCATTTCTCTTCACCGGGACGACGTGTTGAAAAGCAGAAGAAAAGTAGCAGTCTCTGAATCGCGTGTCTACCCGGAAGCGAGAGAAGCTTATCGAGTCGTGGGAAAAGTGGATGGGGATGGCGGGGGAAGGTAGAATGCGCGGCGGGGGACGAAGCGGAGGGGATCGTGAGGAAGACATTTCTTAGCGCGGCGGCGATCGCGATGATCAGCGGATTAGCGGCGGAAGCAGTGCACGCGCAGAAGCCGTCGCTTTTGCCGGAGCAGGATGTGGCGGCGCTGGCGAATGAGTTGAGCGGGGAGACGGCAAAGAGGAATTTGGAAGTGATTGCGACGTTTCATAGGCAGCGCGGGTCGCGCGGGTATCACGCGGCGGGGGAGGTGGTGGCGCAGCGAGCGCGGGAGTATGGGTTGAGCGATGTGCAGATTCTGGAGTTTCCGGCGGATGGGAAGATTTTTTATGGAACACAGAGATCGCGGCCGGCTTGGGATGCGGAGGTGGGGGAGTTGTGGGAAGTAAAGGACGTAAAGGAGGTAGAGGAGGTAAAGGAGAAGAATGCTCCTGTAGAAAGAAGTGGCGAGTGGCGAGTGACGAGTGGCGAGAAGAAGATTGCGAGTTATGCGGCGGAGCCGGTGGTGCTGGCGGAGGATAGCGAGTCGGCGGATGTGACGGCGGAGTTGGTCGACGTGGGTGAAGGGACGAAGGAGAGCGATTACGCGGGGAAAGACGTCGCAGGGAAGATTGTTTTGGTTAGCGCGTCACCGGGGGCGGTGCAGGATTTGGCTGTGGGGAAATTTGGAGCCGTGGGGATTATGAGTTGTGCGCGGAACCAGAAGAACGCTTGGTGGGGCGAAGACGAGAATTTGATTCGGTGGGGGCATCTGGAGACGTTTACCGAGCACAAGACGTTTGCGTTTATGGTGTCGCTGAAGACGGCGCGGGGAATGCGGGAGCGGTTGGTGCGCGGGGAGAAGATTACGCTGCATGCGGTGGTGAAAGCGGGGCAGCATGCGGGGAATTATGAAGTGGTGACGGCGGTGATTCCGGGAGCGGATGCGAAGTTGAAGGAGGAGGAGATTGCGTTTTCGTGCCACCTGGATCACCAGCGGCCGGGAGCGAATGACAATGCCAGCGGGTGCGTGACGATCTTGGAGGTGGCGCGGACGCTGAATAAATTGATCAACGAAGGGAAATTGGAGCGGCCGGCGCGGACGATACGGTTTATCTGGCCGCCGGAGATTGAAGGGACGCTCGCGCTGCTGAATGGCAAGCCGGAGTTTGCCAAACGGATTAAAGCCGTTGTTCACATGGACATGGTGGGTGGCGGGCCGGAGACGAAGGCAGTGTTCCACGTGACACGCGGGCCGATGAGTTTGCCGTCGTTTGTGCATGACGTGGCGTGGGCGTTTGCGGAGTTTGTGAACGAGGAGTCGTACAAATTTGCGGCGACGGGCGTAGCGGAGTATCCATTTGTTGCGCCTGAAGGCGGGAAGGAGCCGCTGCGGGCGGAGTATTCGGCGTACACGATGGGGAGCGACCACGATGTGTATCAGGATTCGTCGTTCGGGATACCGGCGATTTATTTGAATGACTGGCCGGACCGGTACATTCATACGAATTTTGATACGGCGGCGAATATTGATACGACGAAGTTGAAGAGGGCGGCGTTTATTGGGGCGGCCAGCGGGTTCTACCTTGCCGGTGCCACAACGAGCTTCCCTTTGGAGGAAATTAACCTTGGCCAGCTTTTCCGATCGATTGAAGTGCAACGCCGCTTGAGACAGGTGAGCGATTCGGACGCTACGGCACTGAAGAGAGCGTTCGTTGAGGGCGAAAACGACATCCTCGACTCTCTGCCGCACGCTGCAGGAAATAAAATCGCTTGGGGCGAGTTCAAGTTCCAGACGATTCTGCCTATTAGAATCATCAATTCAGGAATTCAGGATAAGAAGCCAGCCACGGGCGACGGGAGGCTAGTGTTCAAGAGAAACGTAAGCCCGAAGGGGCCGCTGGCGGTGTTTGGGTATGACTATTTCGCGGATCATGCAAAGGCGACGGGAGTGGCGACGCCGAAATTGTTTGGCTATGAGGGATTGTGGGGTGGCGGCGACGAGTATGCGTATGAGGTTTTGAATTTTGCGGATGGGAAGCGGAATGCGCAGGAAATACGGGATGCGGTGTCGGCGGAGTATGGGCCGGTGCCGCTGGAGATGGTGGTGGAGTATTTGAGGGCGTTGGAGAAGATTGGGGTGATGGCGGAAGTGAAATGAGAAAAGCGAAATACGAAATTCGAAACTGGAAATTCGAAAAGAGAAAAGCAGATTCCTCGCTACGCTCGGAATGACAATTTATTTTTCAATCGTAATGTTTATTTCTCATTCTCAGTGACAGCTAAGAGCAGATGACGACTAGCAACGCGACGATTGCGGAGAGGATTGAGCGGTTGCCGCTGGGGGGATTTCACCGGCGGTTTATTGCGCTGGTGTCGCTGGGGAATTTTTTTGATTTGTACGACATTTTTATTGTGGCGTACATCGGGGCGGCTTTGCAGCAGTCGGGATTTCTGACGCTTCGGCAGTTTACGTTTTTTGTGGCGGCGGGATTTTTGGGGATGTTTGTGGGGACGGTCGTGTTTGGGATGGGTAGCGACCGGATGGGGCGGCGGAGCGCGTTTATTTTGCTGCTGCTGATTTATTCGGTGTTTACGTTCGCGGATGCGTTTGCGCCGACAGCGGTGTGGTTGATTGGGCTGCGATTTTTTGCGGGCCTCGGGATTGGCGCTGAAATCGTGGTGGTCGACACGTATGTTACTGAAGTGGTGCCGAGCTATGCGCGGGGGCGGTACGTGGCGATCACGCAGGTGGCGGGATTTTGTGCGGTGCCGGTGGCGGCGGTGCTTTCGCGATTGTTGGTGCCGACGCATTTTTGGATGAGCGGGTGGAGATGGGTGATGGTGATTGGGGCGTCGGGGGCGCTCTTGACTTGGTGGTTCCGGAGGAG
>Ga0187820_1000017_pt1 | contig 27594 bp, 19 predicted proteins | sample NC_wetland_sal_i_19_FD_132409 | JGI IMG/M metagenome (GOLD analysis project Ga0187820, IMG submission 132409) | Wetland sediment microbial communities from Neuse River Estuary, North Carolina, USA - SO4_5 | ecosystem: Environmental > Aquatic > Freshwater > Wetlands > Sediment | place: USA: North... | reverse complement strand
TCAGTTTTTCCGTAAAAGCACAAAATAATTCCTCGGACGCTCATTTGTTTGGAACTCTTTTGGATTCCAGTGGCGCGGCCGTCGCTGGAGTAAACGTAATCGCTCAATTAGAGGGCAACACAAGCGCTCACCTGTGGAAGACAATTTCTTCCGCCGACGGCGCTTACAGCTTGTTGCTTCCGCCCGGTCGTTATCACCTAGCTTTCCAGCGTTCCCCATTTGTCTCCCGCGATCTTGAGATAGATATGGCCCCCAACCAACAACGCGCGCTGGACCTCACTCTCACTCTCGAGCGCCTCTCCTCAAGCGTTATCGTCACCGCGCAAGCGGAGCCCACTCTCGCGGACCAAACCACCGCTCCAGTCTCGGTCATCACCAGGCAACAAATCGATGCCTCGCAATGGGTCTCTTTGCCTGACGCTCTCCTCTTCACTCCCGGCGTCGCCATCGGCCGCACCGGTCCCGAAGGCGGCAGCGCTTCCGTTTTTCTTAACGGCGGCAATTCGAACTTCACCAAAGTTCTCGTCGATGGCGCTCCCATCAACCCTCCCGGCGCCGCCGTCGATTTCTCCGATCTCACGCTCGATAACATCGACAAAGTCGAAATCGTTCGCGGCGCCGAAAGCGCCATCTACGGCACCGACGCCGTCGATGGCGTCATCCAGCTTTTCACCCACCGCGGCTCCACGCGCACTCCTGAGTTCAGCATCTATGCCGACGGCGGCAGTTTCTCCACCGCCCACGGCGGCGCTCAACTTAGCGGCTTGCTCGGCAAGTTTGACTATTCTGCTGCCGCGTCCCACATGCAGACGGACGGCCAAGGACCGAACGACGAATTCCTCAATCGCACTCTCTCCGGAAATTTCGGCTACAGCTTCAGCGACACCGACCAGCTCCGCCTCACTCTCCGCAACAACGACAGCGATGCCGGCATTCCCGGGCAAACCGTCTTCGAGCCGCCGAGCCTTTCCCAGCGCTACGGTCAACATATTTTCAGTTCCAGTGCCCGCTGGAATTTTTCCACCGGCAAACACTGGCGCCACGAAATAAGCGGCGCCGAATCCTACACCCGCCAATTCAGCGACAATCCCATACAAAGTTTCTACGCCACCGATCCGAATGCATCTTGTCCGCAGACCAACCCCGCGGCCGTCCCCACCGCCGAATTTTGCGACTTCACGGGCAGCAGCCTCTTTCAATACAACCGCGCCAGCGTAAGCGCTCAGACGAGCTACGTCCTCTCCAACTTTGCCGTCACCGCCGGATATGAATACGAAGTCGAGAACGCCTTCCTCACCTCCATTAATGTCCCGCATGCCCGCCGTAACAATCAGGCCGGGTTCTTGGATTTCCGCTACAGGCCGCAGAGCCGTGTCTCCCTAAATTTTGGCGGCCGCGCGGAAGACAACGCCGATTTTGGCACTCGCGTGGTTCCGCGTGCCGGAGCATCCCTGCTTGCCCGCTACGGTGGCGGAGTTTGGGGCGAAATGCTGTTTCGCGTTTTCTATGGCCAGGGCATCAAGGAACCGCGTTTCGACCAAATCTACGGCGACGATTTCGGCGACTACGGCAATCCCTCGCTCAAACCCGAAGCCAGCAAGACGTGGACCGCCGGCCTCGATCAAAAACTGCTCCACGACCGAATCCGGCTCTCCGCCGATTATTTCTCCAGCCGCTTCTATGACATCGTCAGCTTTGAGTACTGCACAGCCGCAAACAACTTCTGCAACATGGCCATTCCGGGCCTCATGAATGACTACGGCTATTACTTCAACACCGACCTCGCCCGCGCACGCGGGATCAATCTCATCGGCCAAGCCAGGTTCACTCGCTGGCTCAACTTAGCCGGCAATTACACTTACGACGACAGCCGCGTCCTCCAGGCTCCCAACGCCTTCGATCCCACCGAACTTCCCGGAAACCATTTGGCTCGGCGTCCGGTCAATTCCGGATCGCTCACTTTGAACGCCGCTTTTCGCAAGTTTGGCGTGACCATGAGCGGCTATTTCACCGGCGTTCGCACCGACTCGGATTTTCTCGGCCTCGGTCTCACCAGCAATCCCGGCTACGCGCTCTTCAATATCGCCGCGCACTACGACCTGGGCCACGGCGTCACCCTTTACACGCGTGCGGCCAATCTCTTCGACAAACAATACCAGGACGCTCTCGGCTACCCTGCTCTCGGCCGCGACGTCCGCGCCGGTGTTCGCTATACCTTCAAAGGCAGAAACTGATGCCAGACCGAGAACCCATCCTCTTCTGCTGGAGCGGCGGCAAAGACAGCGCCATGGCCTTGCATACGCTCCTCCAGCAGACCGACATTCAAATCGCCGCGCTCCTCACCACCGTCACCGAAACCTACGAGCGCATCAGCATGCACGGCGTCCGCCGCGATCTTCTGCAACGCCAGGCTCAATCCATCGGCCTGCCGCTTCACGAAGTCCGCATCCCGCCGCAGTGCGTCAATCCCATATACGAAGCGCGCATGGAACAAGCCCTGCGCATCCACCTCGAAAATGGCGTCCGCAAAGTCGCCTTTGGCGATATTTTCCTCGAAGACCTCCGCGCCTATCGCGAAAAAAATCTCGTGCGTATAGGCATGACGGCGATCTTTCCCATCTGGAAGCGTGACACCCGCGAGCTTGTCCGCTTCTTTTACGCCAATCGCTTTCGCGCCGTCGCTGTCTGCGTCGATCCCAAAATCCTTGCTCCCGGCTTCGCCGGACGCGAGCTCGACGAGTCCTTCTTCCTCGATCTTCCTCCGCAAGCGGACCCCTGCGGCGAAAACGGCGAGTTCCACACCTTCGTCTTCGATGGCCCCATTTTCAAATCTCCCATTCCTGTCCGCACCGGAGAAGTCGTCCACCGCGATGGCTTTGTGTTTTGCGATTTACTGCCCAAAATAGAGGAGGCAACACCATGAACACGCAATTCTCTCAAAAAGAAAACCGGCTTTATCGCACCCTGCTCGTTTTCGCCTTGATTGCTCTGGCCGCTGCGCTACGCATCGCTCCTCATCCCTGGAATTTCGCTCCCGTCGGCGCCATGGCCCTCTTTTCCGGCGCAATGATCCGCAACCGCCGCCTCGCCTTTCTTTTTCCCCTCCTCGCCCTTTTCGCCGGCGACATCTTCATCGGTTTTCACAAACTCATGCCCGTCGTCTACGTAAGTTTTCTTGTCAGCGTCGCAATCGGTTTCTGGCTGCGCAATCGCCGCACCGTCGCGCGTGTCGGCGCTGCCACCCTTTTCGGCGCCACTCAGTTTTTCCTGATCACTAATTTCGCGGTTTGGGCGACGGGCCTCTCCTATCCGCGCGAAGCAGGCCTGCTCGCTTGCTACGCGGCCGGCCTCCCCTTCTTTTGGAACACCCTCGCGGGCGACGCCGTCTACGCCGCACTCTTCTTTGGCGGTTTCGCACTAGCGGAGCGTCTCTCCCCGGTCCTGCGCCAACCCGCGCTGGATGCCGGCCGCCTCTAACCGAAAGCGACGGGACGCTACCTTAAGCCGCCCTTAGCCTTCCTAATTTTTCTTGGATTTTTGTATTGACAAACTGTTACTTCTAATATATAGTGTTTCTTGGATACGATTGGGTCTTCTCGCTGTGCGCCAGCATGCTTGCTGGCGTTTTTGCTTTCCCTGGACCGCTCTTCCGCTTTAACTCACGTATTCGCAACACTTGCGGAAAAATCGCCTTCTTGCACAATTTTAGTGCAAAAAGGTGCAAGAAAGTCCTTTAGAATCAGCAGTTTTGGCATCGTCCGGAACTGCTCATTCTAAACGAGTTAGAGAAATGCTAAGTCTTTTAGAATGAGCATTTGTGAAAAAGGGGAGGGGGCAGGGGTGGTTATGGTTAACTTACCTCTTCTTGGTCATTCGTCCTGGGCTGCCCGGCTTCGTCGTCCGTCTGGCTCTAAGCCGAGTGATCTAGCAGCCCGCGTCTTCGCTCGTGCTACCACTTGATCCAAGCACGTCTGACCGGGAGTGCCCGTACGGTCGCGCGGCGCCGTGATGCTATAATTCCTGCTCCATCATGCCGAAATCAGCTCCAGAGTCGGCGGCCATCGCCCCCGAAGTGCTCGCAAAATACGAGACCGTCATCGGCCTGGAAGTCCACGTCCAGCTTTTGACCAACTCCAAGATTTTCTGCGGCTGCTCGAACCGCTTCGGCGATCCGCCGAATACGAATGTCTGTCCCGTTTGCCTCGGCCTTCCCGGCACTCTGCCCGTTCTCAACAAGCGCGCGGTCGAGCTGGCCATGCGAGCCTCGCTTGCCCTGAATTGCACCGTTCATGAACATTCGCGTTTCGCTCGCAAGAACTATTTCTATCCCGATCTGCCTAAGGGCTACCAAATCTCGCAATATGAACTGCCCCTCGCCACCGGCGGCTGGCTCGAGATCGACCACGACGGCGCAAAAAAACGCATCGGCATCACACGTCTTCATCTCGAAGAAGACGCCGCAAAGAATCTACACGAAGGCTTCTCGCACTCCGCTACCAAGGCCTACATCGATTACAACCGATGCGGCACGCCTCTCAGCGAAATCGTCTCCGAGCCCGACATGCGCGCTCCGGCGGAGGCTTACGCCTACCTCACCACGCTTCGCCAGATCATGCTCTATACCGGCGTCAGCGATTGCAATATGGAAGAAGGTTCGCTCCGCTGCGACGCCAATGTCAGCGTGCGCTTGCGCGGCGCGAAAGAATTCGGCACAAAGGTCGAGGTAAAGAACCTCAATTCTTTCCGTTATCTCCAGAAAGCTCTCGAATACGAAGTGGAGCGCCACATCGGCATCCTCGAATCCGGCGGCCGCATTTCCCAGGAAACGCGCCTCTGGCATCAGAACGAAAACTGCACCGTCTCGATGCGCTCGAAAGAAAAAGCCCACGACTACCGCTATTTCCCCGAGCCCGATTTGCTCCCCGTTCACGTCAGCAATGCGTGGCGCGAAGAAATTCTCCGCAGTCTTCCCGAGCTGCCCGAAGCCAAGCGCGCCCGCTTCATCGCCGCGCACGGCCTAAGCTCGTATGACGCCGGCGTACTCACAGCCACGCAGTGCCTCGCCGACTATTTCGAGTCCGTCGTAAAATCTGGCGCACCCGCCAAAACCGCCTCTAACTGGATCCAGACCGAACTCCTGCGCCGCCTCAACGATTCCGGCAAGGAAATCGAAGCTAGCCCGGTCTCACCCGTTGCGCTGGCCGAATTGCTCAAACTCGTCGAGTCCGGCAAGATCACCGCTGCAGTCGGGAAAAAAGTATTCGCGGCCATGTTCGACACTGGCCGTTCCCCGGCCGATATCGTTGCCGCTGAGGGGCTCGGCTCGCAAGTCGACGAATCCGCCATCGAACAAGCTGCCCGCGAAGTCATCGAGAAAAACCCAGACAATGTAACCAAATTCAAATCCGGCAACGAAGGTGTCTTCAAATTTTTCGTCGGCCAGGTCATGCGCGCCACCCGCGGCCAAGCCAATCCGCAAGCCGTCAACGACATCCTCCGAAGGCTGCTCTCGTGATCCCTTGTAACGCACCAAGAAGTTCTCGTCTCTTCTTCTCTGCGAACTCTGTGAACTCTGTGTTAAGAGCCGCCTTCCTCCTCCATCGAGCTCACGACGGCAAGCACGCAACCATTCAGCTCCACCACCAGGAACCACTGAGGAGAACATGCTAAAAATCGGTGACAGAGCCCCAGCATTCCGCTTAAAAAACGACGCCGGTAACGACGTCGCTCTTTCTGACTACCAAGGCAAACGCATCGTCCTCTTCTTCTATCCGAAAGCCAACACTCCCGGTTGAACGACCGAAGCGTCCGAGTTTCGCGACGCAAAAAAGCAATTCGATAAGCTTGGCGTGGTTATCCTCGGCATGAGCGGCGACTCCGTCAAAGCGCAAGCCGCTTTCAAAACGAAACAAAAACTAAACTTCGATCTTCTCAGCGATCCCGACTTGAAGACCATCGAAGCCTACGGCTCGCGCCGCATGAAGAAATTCCTCGGCAAGTCATTTCTCGGCATTGTCCGCAGCACCTTCCTAATCGGTCCGGACGGCAAACTCGAACACATCTGGGACAACGTCAAAGCCAAAGGTCATCCAGCCGAGGTTCTCGCGGAAGTCTCGAAAAAATAGTCGTTAACGCGGTTAGAGTTGAAAGAGCAATTCGTCAGAATCTGCCTGCGGCGGTTGAATGAGCAGATTGTCGATTAAACGAGTCTTGCCGATGAACACTGCCAGCACCGCGTAGCTCGGCCGCGCCACTCGGACCACCGGTTCAAATGTGTCTGCGCTGACAATTTCCGCGTAATCCACTCGCGCAAACGGTTCCCCTTCGAGGATCCGCCGCATCACGGTTTGCAGTTGCATTGCATCGCGCACGCCCGAAGCCAATTCGTTTCGTGCCGCCGCGAGCGCACGGTGCAAAACGGTCGCCGCTTTTCGTTCCTCTGCGCTCAAATACGCATTGCGCGAAGAAAGCGCCAGACCGTCCGCTTCTCGAACGATGGGACACACTACGATTTCCGCATCGAGATTCAGGTCGCGAGCCATCTCGCTGATGATGCGCACCTGCTGCGCATCTTTTCTTCCGAAATAAGCAAAGTGCGGCTGCACGATCTCAAACAATTTCAACACCACGGTCGCCACGCCGCGAAAATGTCCCGGCCGCGAACGTCCTTCCAGGCGCTCGCTGATGCCTTCGACATTTACATACGTCCGAAAGCCATCCGGATACACATCGGCAGCTTCCGGCGCAAACAATGCATCCACGCCCACCGCCGCGAGCTTCTCCGCATCCTTCTCCAGATCGCGCGGATATTTCTTGTAATCTTCCTTGGGGCCAAACTGTTTCGGATTCACGAACACCGACGCGATCACACGGGAACATTCCTGTCGCGCCCGCGCCACCAGTGCCGTGTGCCCTTCATGCAGCGCACCCATCGTCGGAACAAGTCCGATCACGCGGGCTTCACAGCGCGCGCCTCGCGCGTACTCTTTCATCCAGGCTATCGTTCGGATTATTTCCACGGAGGAAGTTAGCTTCTCACAGATTCACAGAACCACAAGTCGCAGGTCACGCGCTCGCCGCCGTCGCGCGTTCACGATAATAGTGCATCAGGTCCGTCAAAATCGGCTGCGCCCCAAGCTGCCGAAGCAGCGTCGTAATCTGCCCACGATGGTAGGTCCCATGATTCACCACATGCTGCATCGATTGCCACAATGGGTTTTTGTACACGCCAAACTTCAGCGTCTTGTACTCCATCATGCGGTTCAAATCTTCTTGCTTGAGCTTTCCGACGAACGCCAGCAGGCGCCCTTCCTGCTCCGCCCATTTCAAGCGCAAACTCTCCACGTCCCGGCATTCTGCCGTATCTGGCAACGACGCTGGCGACCGTCCCTGAAACCGCTCCAGCCAAATCCATTCCGCTCCGCAGATGTGCGCCAGCGTGTCCCGCACCGATCCAAAGCTCGACCCCATCGGCTTCGTAAACTGTTCGTTGGTCAGCTTGGACGCCGCATCCAGCGACCGATGATTCGCCCAAGCGTTGTAATCATAAAGCGCGCGCATTTCTTCCGGAGTCATCTGAACTTCTCCTTGTGCCCGCGGCCCATATTGAAAGTGGTCACTCCGAAATCAAGGCCCGTGATGTGTCATTCCGAGCGAAGCGAGGAATCCGCTTTTCGTTTTCTCTTTACGTCATTACTTCTCTACTTCCTTACTTCCTCTTTTCTACCAATCGCCGTCACTATTGACTGGCGCCTCTTTCTCCTCTTTTGCGGTCTGTGCCGCGTGATACGACTCTCCATCCGAAGGGAACGTCCCGCCACGCACATCCTCGCAATACTCGCGCGCAGCCTTCGCAATCATCTCCCCGACGTTCGCATACTGCCGCGCAAATTTCGGCGTCTTTTCAAATGTAAATCCCAGCAAATCATGAATTACCAGGATCTGCCCGTCGCAATCCGGCCCCGCGCCAATTCCAATCGTCGGAATCCGCAGCTCGCGCGTAATCTGCGCCGCCAGCTCTCGCGGCACCGCCTCGAGCACAACCGCGAACGCACCCGCCGCTTCGACCGCTCGCGCGTCTCGCAACAACTGCGCCGCCGCATCGACGGTCTTGCCTTGCACGCGGAATCCACCCGTTGCGTTCACGGATTGCGGCGTCAATCCGACGTGTCCCATCACGGGAATTTCCGCTTCTGTCAGCCGTACAATCAATTCCAGCCGCCGTTCGCCGCCTTCCACTTTCACCGCTTCCGCGCCCGCCTCTTTCACAAACCGCATCGCATTCCGCACGGACTCGGCGATGTCGCTGTGGTAGCTGCCGTACGGCATGTCCGCCACCACCAACGCACGCCGCGTCCCGCGCCGCACCGCCCGCGTGTGGTGCAGCATCTCCTCTATCGATACCGGCAGTGTGCTCTCGTAGCCCAGCACCACCATTCCGAGCGAATCGCCCACGAGCAAGACGTCCACACCTGCTTCGTCCAGCAGACGCGCCGTTGGATAGTCGTAGGCCGTCAAACACGTAATCTTCTGCGAATTGGAAGCGGAAGCTGCACCGGAAGATTTCCGCTGCAGCAGATCGGGCACGGTGACTTTCGCATTGCCCGAGTTGGAAAAAACACTCATGGTGGCCTCCGGTGCCGTTCCCTAACCGCAGGATACAGCCCTGTACCTCACCTTTGCGCAGAATACCAAATTCTCCTGCGCGTGACTACAACTTCGGAGCTTCGGAGCTTCGGAGCTTCGCACCTTGCGCGCTTCGCTACAACTCCAGCTAGACCGTCCAAGCGCTTCGCAGCGCGGGCTAAAATCCTGGAGGGCGTTCTCCGACAACGCCAAAGGCCCGCTCCAGCGCCAGTCCGGCCTGCCCCAAAGTGCCCTCTTCGAACAGCCGCCCGATCAGCGTCACGCCGTGTGGCACGCGGCGCGGCGGAGAAAACTTGGGCAGCGGTCTGCTCGGGTCCGGCGCCCAATCCGTGCGTGCTTCGGTCACTTCCACGAACCCCGCCCTCATCGTCAGAGAGGGATGCCCCGTAAAATTCGTGATCGTTAACATTTCATCGCGCAGCGACGGCACAAGTAGCAGATCTACCTCCGAGAAAACACGCTCCATTTCCTTTGCCACTTTTCGCCTTAAGCGGTCCGTCTGCACAAAATCGACCGCGGAAAGAAATCGCGACTGCCGGAAAATATTCGGCCAGGCATCATACGTCTGCACCTTCAATTGGTTCACGGCGTGATTCAGCGTAATCTCTTCAAACGCCGCCGCGCCTTCGGCGAATAGAATCAAGTTCAGCGAATCATACGGCCAATCGGGAATGCTCACTCCCACAGGAATCATCCCCACTTTTCTGACTGTTTCCAGCGCCGCTCTGTCCACTTCCGTCGCAGGACTCTCTTTCATCCAGGCAGGAAAATATCCGACGCGCAATCCTTTCACGCTTGCGCCCGCGTCGAAATCGAGCCGGCTGGGCACGCTCGTAACGTCGCCAGCGTCCGGCCCGGAAATCGCCTGCAACGCCAGCATGGCGTCCTCAACACTGCGCGTCATCGGCCCCAACTTATCCAGAGACCAGCACAGCGTCATCGCTCCCGTTCGCGCTACTCGTCCATACGTCGGCCGCAATCCCGTTATTCCGCAGCGCATGCTCGGGCCAACGATGCTTCCGCCTGTCTCGCTGCCAATCGCAAATCCCACCAGTCCCGCCGCGGTTGCCGCGCCTGGTCCTGCACTCGATCCCGAGGATCCCTCTTCAAGCAGCCACGGGTTCATGGTTTGCCCGCCAAACCAAATGTCATTCAGCGCCAGCGCGCCGAGACTCAGCTTTGCGACGAGTACCGCGCCCGCATCGTGCAGCCGCTTCACGACTGCCGCATCTTTTGTTGGCACTCGATCGCGGAACGGCTCCGCACCGTAGGTCGTGGGAATCCCCGCCGTATCCAATAAATCCTTCGCTCCCCAGGGAATGCCGTGAAGTGGGCCGCGGTATTTTCCCGCGACAATCTCCGCATCGGCTCTCTTTGCCTGGGCCAACGCTAAGTCGCGCGTCAGCGTTATGACGCAACGCAGCTTGGCATTAAATTTCTCGAGCCTCTCCAGATAAATCTTCGTTAAGCGCTCTGAAGTAATTTTTCGTGCCTCGATCCAGCGGGAAAGCTGCGTCACGGAAGCGAACGCGATATCCTCGTCGCGCTCCGGAAGCGGCGCGGAGTGATTCGAACTGCGCACAAATAATTCGCGCTCTGGCCCGCGCTTCATCCCCGGCAAAATGGGATCCCATCGCGAGTACGGCGCCAATCCCGCTTCCAACTCCACTTTGTGCGGCCCGGCACGCCGTTCGCAGAGCGGCGCCATATTGCTTCGCCAGCTGGATGCGGCCATCGCGCGGTCGGCGTCAGTCATCTCCACCTGCACGAGCTTTTCCGCCTCGGCAAAGGTGGCGGACGACACTTCCGGCCCCACCGCCGGCCCGGTGCCAAACGCCGGGGGCGTACCGGCGGGCGGCTCCCCTGGTTTCTGTTGTTGCGTACGGGCGACAGCCGCGCCCACAAGGCCCAGCGATGTTTCCGTCAAAAAATCCCGCCGCGTCGTTTTCATATCGCCTCCACTCTGAATTCTAGCCAACCATGTATCCTGAGCCGAGCAAGGTACCGATGTTCGCACAGCCTTCGAGAAAATCCGTTTTCCTTATTTTTTTTCTGGCATCTTTCCCGCTTGCCGATTAGCATCCCGCTTTCCTCACAGGAGGGTACCGTGAAAACTCATCTCCAGGGCGGACTCCGCGAAAAAACTGTCCAGCGCGGTTTGCTATTTATTCTCGCGCTCGCGATGAGTGCTCCGGCGTTATCGCAAACGCCGTCGAGCGCTCCTCCCGATGACGCCGCCGTTCGCGAGCGTGCCGATACGCTTCTCAAAGAGATGAGCCTCGACGAAAAAATCGGGCAACTCAGCCAGCTCTTCGATTTCCGCCCGGAGAAGACTATCGACGACGCCGTTGCCAAAGGCCAGATCGGCTCACTTCTCTTTGTCACCGATCCCGCCGAAATCAACCGCCTCCAGCACCTGGCCGTCGATCGTACGCGCCTGCACATTCCGCTGATCTTCGGTTTCGATGTCATCCACGGTTTTCGCACTATTTTCCCGGTGCCCATCGCCATGGCCGCTTCCTGGGATCCGGCGGCCGTCACACGCGCGCAATCCATCGCCGCCATGGAGGCTCGCTCGGTCGGCATCGATTGGGCATTCGCGCCCATGCTGGATATCGCGCGCGACCCGCGCTGGGGACGCATTGTCGAAGGGGCCGGTGAAGATCCCTATCTTGGATCCGCCATGGCTGCGGCGCAGGTGCGGGGATTCCAGGGTGATTACATCGGCGAGCCCGATCACCTGCTTGCCTGCATGAAACATTTTGCCGGTTATGGCGCCGCGATCGGTGGACGCGATTACGACGAATCCTATATTCCAGAGACATTGCTTTACAACGTCTACCTCAAGCCTTTTCACGCTGCCGTTAAGGCCGGTATCGGTTCTGCCATGAGCGCTTACATGGATTTGAACGACGTCCCCGCCACCGGCAATCGCTGGCTGCTCCACGAAGTGCTTCGCGAGCAGTGGAAATTCAAGGGTTTCGTGGTCAGCGACGCGAACTCCGTCAAGAGCCTCGAACGCCACGGCTATGCCAAGGATGTGAACCAAGCCGCGCTCGACGCGTTCACTGCTGGCGTCAACATGGAAATGGCCATTGGCTTTACCGCGTTCTCCAAGGGCCTTCCGCCCGCTCTGCAACAAAAGCAGATCACCCCACAGCAAATCGACGACGCCGTGCGCCCCATTCTGGAAATGAAAATTCGTCTCGGCCTCTTCGAGCATCCCTTCGTGGATGTGGGGCGCTCGAAGCAGGTGCTCGACATGCCAGAACACCGCACCATCTCCCGCGGAACCGCCGAGCGCACCGCGGTGCTGCTCCGCAATGAAGGCAAGCTGCTTCCTTTGAGCAAAACCGGCACCAGGAGAATCGCCGTGATCGGCCCGCTTGCCGATTCGCAGATGGATACGATAGGCTCGTGGACATTTCAAGAGGATCTTCCGGAAACCGTCACCGTTCTAGCAGGCCTGCGGAACAAACTCGGTTCACAAGCCGGGATCGATTACGCGCAAGGCGTGCAGCTCGCGCGCAAATTCCCGTCTTTCTTCGACAACATTTTTCACCTGAAGACGCAACCCCTTTGGACTCCCGACGAAGCGAAGGACGAAATGTCCAAAGCCATCCAACTCGCTGGTTCCTCGGATCTCGCCATTCTCGTTCTCGGTGAAGCACAGAATATGAGCGGCGAGGCAGCCTCGCGCGAATCGCTCGATCTTCCGGGCGAGCAAGAGCAACTGCTCGAATCGGTCGTCAGCACCGGCAAACCCGTCGTCTTGGTCCTTCTCAACGGCCGTCCGCTCAATATCAAGTGGGCCTCCGAGCACGTCCCAGCAATTCTCGAGGCCTGGTATCCGGGCACCCAGGGTGGTAACGCGGTCGCCAATCTTCTCTTCGGCGACGCCGTTCCCGGCGGCAAACTACCTTTCACTTGGCCGCGTGACGTCGGCCAGGTGCCGATCTACTACGCGCACAACACCACGCAAGCTCCGGATAATCAGGGAAAGCGTTACTGGGACGAAGAAAGCACGCCACTTTATCCCTTCGGCTACGGCCTCAGCTACTCAACGTTCAGCTTCAACGACATGCGGCTCAGCAAAACGACGCTCAAGCCCGGTGAGACTCTGGACATCGACGTCGACGTTCAAAATACCGGCTCTTCGACCGCTAATGAGGTTGCTCAGCTCTACATCCATCAGCGCTATGGGAGCACGTCGCGACCCGTCCGCGAACTCGAAGGATTTCAGCGCATCACCCTTGCGCCGCAGGAAAAGAAGACTCTCCATTTTTCTATCGGTAAGGATGAGCTGACCTACTGGAGCACCGCGAAAAGAGCGTGGGTCGAAGAGCCCTCGACGTTCGTCGTGTGGGTCGGGAGCGATTCCACCACGACATTCCGCTCGAGTTTCACTGTCGCGGAATAGCGCAACCGCTGGCGTGCGGCCTTCTCAGGCCGTCTCGCTCTCGTAGCTCAAAATGGAAAAGCGCGCGACACTCGCATCGAGGGTCGCGCGCTTCGTTCTGTTGGGTGGTTTTTCATTCTAGTTTGCGGGAACGTGCCGCACGGGCATCGCTTCTGACCCCGGACCCGGCTCCGGCGCTGGCTTGGGCATCTCTGCATCCTTGAAGCGCGGCACCATCTCGTCGGCCATCGCAAAAGCGTACACCGCCGAGGCGATTTCGACCGCGCCTTCTCTCACGTCCTCTTCATAAATTCGTTCGTACGTGTCGAGATTCGTATGATGCGTGAAAGAGCCGTAATCGAAGGGATCCTGGGCTAACCCAATTCCCGGCAATCCCGCATTGTTAAACGAAGTGCTGTCCGTCCCGCCAGTCCTGCGGCTGTCGCTTTTGAGAACTCCCATGAATCCCCAATCCGCAAACGGCATCATGGCATCGCGAACCATCTCGGCTGCGCTCTCGGGACCAAATATACCGGCGCCTCGCGGCTTCCCTGTACCGGAATCGATGTTGAAGTACGCGTCCAATTTCGCGTACTCCGGCTTCTGGTCTTCAAAACTGCCGAAGTGCTGCTTCACGTACGCCAGCGAACCAAGCAATCCTTCTTCCTCGCCGCTCCACAGCGCAATCCGAATCGTTCTCCGGGGCTTCACGTGGAGCGCGGTTAGAATCCGCATGGCCTCGAGCATCATCGAGGAACCGATGCCGTTGTCGGTCGCGCCGGTCGCGTCATGCCACGAGTCGTAGTGGCCTCCCAGCATCACAATTTCGTCTTTCTTATCCGTGCCGGGAATTTCGCCGATCGTGTTGTACGCCGTCGTGCCTTCGGGATACTCCTTGTTCTGAATGTTGATGCGCAGGGTCACCGCGGTTCCGTCGTCCATGATCCTCGAAATCCGGCCATAGTCGTCGTTGCGCATCACGAGAGTCGGCACGGCTCGCGTCCAATCGTACGTCCCGTTTTGCTGCGCCACGATCACGCCATGCGCGCGGCCCGCATCGTTCACGCGGACTAAAGCGCCGTTATCGACCAGAAACTGATCCACTTGCCGGGAGACTTCCTGGCGCGTCAACTGTCCTTCCGGCAGTTTGGGCTGCTCGGGAAATCGGAACGGGCGCGGATTCTTCGCATCAAAGCGCGATTTCCATTCGTCCTCGGGACGCCGCATAGGCGCCGGATTCATATCCTCGGGAACTTCCACATGCTTACCGACAAACACAATTGCTCCCCGAACTTTGTTCTTCATCGAATTCAGATAAGCGTCGAGCTCTGCTTGCGTCGGCTGCGCCGGCTCCGCTGGTTTTACCGTCTGCATCGGCGGCGGCGCCCATTTCGGCTCGGGTGGCGGCGGCGCGCCTCCAAAGAAGTTGAATCCGCCGCCCCGCGGCGGCGCCAATCCAGGCGGATCGAGCCTCACCACTTGCGCGTTGACGACGCCATTCGTGCTCGGCGTCCACGCCAGCGGCTCGACCATCAGCGGTCCGTGGAACGGCGTGACTGCATCCGCAGAAAGCTCCAAGTTTTCCCAGCCGGGCACCGGCGTTGCCGCGCTCGGCGGCTGAAACGTCCATGGCTCCAAATGGACATTCGACAATCCCCAAGAGTTCATCGTATCGACCGCCCAGTCGTCCGCCGCCTTCAGATTGGGCGTGCCCGTTACTCGCGGGCCGTGCACGTCGGCGATCTCATGGATGATCCACATAATTTTCGAATGATCCGTCTCTTCCGCGCGGATCTGCGCGTATATTCCGGCCAACCCCGGCGCCTGCGCCGGCAAGGGCATCGCCGCCAACAGTATGCATCCCGCCAAAATTGCGCAAATTCTCTTCACAGTTCCTCCCCAGCTCTCCCGAGATGTATCACTCCGAGTTCCCGGTCGCACGTCAATATACGCTCCGCGGTTCTCCTCCGCAATCCGCGTTCGAAAGTTGCGGAAAGGGAGCTGCTATACCGAGATAAAGAACGAGCCGTCCCTTGTAACGTAGGCATACGCCATGCGCGGGGTGTTGAAGGCCAAGCCCGGATGGCCTTCGCAATCGAGGAGGATGAGGCCGCCGGTGCCGTGAGTGCGCTGGCTGAGCAGATGAACTGTTTCGCGCGCCGCCAGCATCGCAGCGTCTTCGGCACAAGATACAGGCGTGTGGTTGGTATGCTCACGCGAAGAATCGGCCACACAGAAAGCCCCGTTGCGGCCGCGAAGCAGGTCGACGGCAGTCTTCGCCATGACGATTTTCATGATGGCTTCGCCGTAGCCGGTGCAGGATACCCCCGCGGCGGCGGAATCGGCATAGCAGCCGCAGCCGATGAGCGGCGAATCGCCGACGCGACCGGGGAGTTTGCAGCAGGTGCCTCCCGTGGATGTGGCGGCAAAGAGCTTGCCGTTCGAATCGAGCGCGACGGCGCCTACAGTGCCCTGCTCGTGCCCGCGATGATGAGCTGCGGCGTGCTTGTCCTGGCTACACTGGCGCCAGGCTTGGCGCTCTGCGTCGCTGATGAGTTCCTCGGGATCGCAAAGAGCAATGCCGCGTTCTTTGGCGAAGCGCTCAGCGCCTTCGCCGACCAGCATCATGTGGGGACAGTGTTCGAGCACGGCGCGTGCAAGCCGGATGGGATTGCGGATGCGCTGCAAAGCGGCGACCGCGCCGGAACGAAGCGTCTCGCCATTCATCACGATGGCATCGCATTCGACGCGGCCATCCAAATTGAGATGCGAGCCAAAGCCGGCGTCGAAAACGGGCTCGTCTTCAAGAACGAGTATGGCGGCTTCGACGGCGTCCAGCGCGGAACCGCCGCGCGAAAGAATGGACCATCCTGCCTCGAGCGCGCCGCGGCAGCCCGATTTGCACGCTTCAACCGCTTCATCGGGAATATCCCAAGCGCCTCCATGGACAATCAGAGCGGGTTTCATCGCGAGGAGAATGGCAAAGCAAGGAGAGATTGTCCAGCATACGGAAAAGCGGCTGTGTTCATCGGCTAGACGAAGAAATCGAGAAAGAATAGAGCGATGCCGAGAAATAGCAGGACAAAAGCCGGATGAATATGCCGGCGAGGGAAGCGGCTGAGAGAGCTAAAGAACTGCGTGGGGACAACTTTCAAGCGAGACTCCACCCGTACGCCATAAAACGGGCCGATTACCGTATAGCGGGACAGGCTGCGGCGGAAGGCGCCGAACTCGTCGTGGGCCCACACGGAAAAATCATTTCGCTTGCGCCAGAGAAGAGCGGCGCCAATCGAAAAAGCGACGTAGCCCAGCAATGTTAATAGCCCGAGCCCCGGGCCAGCTCCCCAATACATTGCGCCTCGCAGACGCCCCGCTGCAAACAGAGGGCGCCCGAAAAATCGGAAAGGTTACTCGTCCTCGTGAATGGTAACCAGCCGGACGATTTCAAATTCCTTCTGGCCCGCAGGCGTGGCCACCTGAACTTCATCGCCGACCTTCCGGTTCAGCAAGGCCTTGCCGATGGGCGAAGTCGTGGAAATCAGGCCCTTTTCGACGTCGGCCTCTTCCGTGGTCACCAGTTTGTATTCGATTTTCACTTCGCGGTGGACATCGAGCACAACAATGCGCGAGCCGTACCCGGAGCGGTCCTTCGGAATGTTGCTGAGATTCAGCATGCCAAGGTCGCCCATGCGCTTTTTGAGCTGGCCGATGCGGGCGTTCACGAAACCTTGGCGCTCTTTGGCGTACTTATACTCGGCATTTTCGGAAAGGTCGCCGTGGGCGCGGGCTTTGGCAATCTCTTTCGGGAGATCGATGTTCAGCTCGTGCTCGAGCTGGTCGATTTCTCCTTGCAAGCGCTGCTTGATCTTCGCGAGCGGGTCAACCATGGCCGTCTGTCACCAGGAATTCGGCTGCTAAAAAATGTTCGCGGAGTCCGGTTTTACAGGATGGTTCGCCGGACCCCGCGCGAGCAAGCATTATAGATGCGAGGCAATTGCCGCCACAAGGGGCAGTCGCGCTTAGTTTTGACCGGTACTTATGGTGGCCGCACAGCCAACGAAGGGCAGAGGAGGTTGGGGAAGGGGAGTTACAGCGATTTGGAAGAGACTTAACGAACTTTGACGTCCACGGATTCGGACTTTGTCTTGCCGCTCGCGTCTTCAATTGTCAACTTATAAGTTGTTGTTTTTGTTGGAGTTACATCGACGCAATGGGCCACCGACGGCCACACGGCCTCCGTTTGCGGCTCTAGCTTGACGCTCTTGGCGTTGGATACCCCGTAGCATAGCTGGGCCGATTCGCCGCGCCGGATCACCTTTGGGCTGGCGTAAAAGTCAAGAATCGCGAACTCCTTGCCGCCCATCTGCTCGACCGCAACTCGGTCTTCCTCGCGTTGCTTTTCCGCGCGCTGCTGGGCGGCCTGCCGTTCGATGTTCCGGGCGTCCACCCACCGGGAAAGCATGACGTAGACCACGCCAAGAAGCGCCACTACGAGGATGGCGGAAGAATACAGCAACGGGTTTTTCAAAATAGACCTCTGTTCAGGTACCGGGGCAGACAGCATGAGCACGCTCCGCGAGCTACTGGGCTCCAGCAATTAAAATAGCTTGGATAGGGACGCGCGGGAAAGCCTTGATTGCAATTTGGAGGGAAGAATAGAAAGAAGACGCCCTCCGAAAATGTCTCACATCGCGGCGTGGGCCAATTCGCGCCAGGTGACCAGCTTGATGTTCTCTTCCCGCAGCAACGCACGGAACTTCTCGCTGGTGAAGTAGTCGAAATCGCGCTGCCGCCAAGCTGCCCCCCAAGTGTCGCGCTCGCGTGTGGCCGCGCGCATCTCTTCGTTATCGAAGGCCAAATGAATAATAAAGACAGTCACGCCGGGCTGTAGGTTTTTCAACGCCTGATTGTAGAACTCCTGCCATTTTTCTGGCGGTACTCCCGGCTCCATCGTCACGGTACGATCCACGACGAGATCGCCGGGGCTCAGGGCTGCTTCGAGGTAGGGGCGTTCCGCGAACCAATCTCGAACCATGAATACTGGCAGTTTGTAATCGTGGGCCACGCGCAGGACGCTCTGAAATATCTCTTTCCCATTTTCGAAGAGCCGGTATTGATGAGAGTCGAGGTGCGTCGGGCGGATGCCCATGGCAAGGGCCTTTTCGATTTGTGCGCGAAGCTCGAGTTCCACTTCCTTGGCGTCGATGTGAGTTGCTTCCGTCCAGTCCAGATGGAAATATCCATTCGAGTCCACCAGGCTCGGAACCTTGTCCCGCGGAGCGACAGGTCCCCAGCGATAGAAGACCCGTTCGCTCGTCAGCGTCAGGTGAAGCCCGAAATCAGTTTCCGGATGCGCCTTCGCATACTCCGCTATCTCCGGAAACCACGGACAAGGCACCATAATGCTGGCAGAATTCACGAGACCTGTTTCGAGTCCCTTGATCGAAGCCGCGTTCACCGAGTGCGTCATGCCCAGGTCATCGGCGTGCACAATTACGAGTTTCGCATCGCGCGCGTAGCCCAGTCTTTCTGCTAAAGATTTTGGAACGGTCTGCGCGCGCGCCACGAGACCGGCGGTTGCGAGCACGAGAAAAGCTAGACGTAAGAGCATGTGCATCATCGCGCGAACCCCGTGGGAAGAACTAGTGCTGCGCTGCTGCGCTGGCGGGCGGCGGATTTTTCACGTAGGTATTGAGCCAGTTATTCATCTCCCAAAACATGTGGAGCACCGATTCCCGCCCCGCATAGCCGTGGGATTCCAGCGGAAGCAGCACGAACCGAACCGTGGCTCCGTGTCCTTTCAACGCGCTGAAAAACCGCTCGCTCTGTATCGGGAAAGTCCCGTTATTGTTGTCCGCCTCGCCGTGTATCAGTAGGATAGGCGTCTTGATTTTGTCCGCGTAAGAAAATGGCGACATTTTGTTATAGACCTCTGGCGCTTGCCAGTACGTGCGCTCCTCATTCTGGAAGCCAAACGGGGTTAGCGTGCGGTTGTAGGCGCCGCTGCGGGCGATGCCGGCTTTGAATAGATCGCTGTGCGCCAGCAAATTCGCGGTCATGAACGCGCCGTAAGAATGCCCCATCACGGCCACGCGGTTGCGATCGACCACTCCCAGCCTCGCGCCTTCATCGATGGCTGCTTTGGCGCCCGCAACGAGTTGTTCCACGTAGGTGTCGTTCGGTTCGGCTTTTCCTTCGCCAATGATGGGAATGCTGGCGCTCTCGAGCACGGCGTAGCCTTGCGTCACAAAAGGCACCGGCGAACCCCAGGACAAGAATGCGAACTGGTATGGCGATCCCGTGACTTGCCCCGCCGCCGCCCTCGTCTTGTATTCCGTCGGATATGCTTCCATGAGCGTGGGCAGCGGACCATCCTCGGGTTTGTAGCCCGGCGGCAGAAAGAGATTTGCGCTCAGCTCGACGCCATCGGCGCGCTTGTAATGCAAAACCTGTTTCTTCGGAAGCTGCGCCGTTCCATACGGATTCGGAAAAAAAGTGACTTGTTCTGAAGACCTAGCGCCGATTTTCTGAATGTAGAAATTCGGACTCTGGTCTTGCGATTCTCTGCGGATCAAGATCATGCCGCTGGCTGCATCCAGTACATCCTCCGCAATCTCATAATACGGAGCAGCGGACTGCCAAAGGCGCTGTGCTTCTCCATTCGCCACATTCATCACCGAAAGGAAAGGCTGGTCGCCTTCCGGCGAAGCGCCTCGTCCCGTAAAGTAAATCTCCTTTCCGTCGGACGTGGTCTTGAGGACCGGCTTGCCGGCGGGATTGATCTCCTCGAGCGGCTCGCCAGGATCGTGATAACGGTCTTCGAAGGAGCCCTCAAACAATTTGACCGGCGTTGCCGGAGTAGCGGGCGCAAGCGCCAAAATAATTCGCTTGCGATCTTTCCAGCGCCGTTCTTCGACAACAGCGAGATGGTCATTCCCCCAGGCCACGCGGCGATAGCGAACCGGAAGATCCGCCAGTTTGTGCGGCGTGGCCTCAAAAGGCGCATCCAGAAGAAACAGTGAATCACGCACTGCGGCATCCTTCCGCGGATCGCCGCCATCCCCGGCTTCCACCCAGAAAACAGTCGCGGGCGCATCGCTCCGCCAGCCATAGTCGCGCGGGCCGGGAGCGACAGCGTCATGAATATTTGGAATGTTGTCCTCCAGAGGTTTGTCCACCAACTGCCTGGATTCTCCAGTTTTTACGTTGAGGACGGAAACGCGCTGCGGAAAAGCCTCGAAGGGCAGCAAATAGGAATAAGGATGGTGGCGCTCAAACAGAAGTACATACTCTCCGTCAGGCGACGGCGTGGCTTTCTCGATGACGCCGGATTTGCCGAGTGATTTCGCCGTGCCATCAAGACGGATCAGCTCGACTTGCGATGTCGCGTAGTAATCGAAAAACTCCTCATCCTCGGGGCTCTTTAGAAGATCTTCGTAGGTCGCTCCAGGAGTGACGCGGCCAAGATTTTCCTGAATCACCGGTCCTGTCGGCACTTCGCTGCGCGTGGGAGCAAGTCCCCGATCCGAGGGAACCGTCCGGCAGACCAAGCTCTGACTATCGCTCAACCATTCGCAGGGCGGTCCGAAAATCCCGTTGAGCGCAATTCCCGGCAAACGGCGGGCCTGGGCCGCGGCCACATCAAGGATCCAAAGACTGAGGCCCGGGTCTTCCTTCGCGTCGCTGATGTTTACAAACACGATCCTGCGTCCGTCCGGAGACCACTCCGCAAACCTGATCTTGGCGTGCTCCGGCAAACCGGAGACCTTGGCGGCCTTGCCGTTCGGCAGCGCTTGTAATTCCAACAAAGTGTCATAGCGTCCTCTGCTTGGGCCATCCGTCTTGGGATTAAAGCGCAACCCCGCCAACCGAAGCTCCGGCTCAGCCAGCTCAGCGATGGTGGGCAGGCCGGAGAAATGCTCGATCAACAACCACCGCTTCTCCGCTCCGCCGCCGGCGGGAGAAAGCTCGACGCCTGGAGTCGGCAAGGCGTCCACAATGTCGACGATCGCTTTCGGCGGCAACTGGTATTTGAGATTGGTCTGCGCTTGCGCAGGGGCAACTGAAAGAATTAACAGGCTCGCGAACAAGCAGAGCCTTGGAAACAAGCTATTTCGAGAAGCACCGAATAGAACGCACATATCCGCCACGCCTTTCCGGACAACTCCAGCTGAGTTCAGACGCGCGCATTCTGGCCGCAAATCGAATAGCAAGCAATCAGAATTTGCGGCATGTTCTGGCGCAAGGCGCGCCTGGCGGAATCATTGCGCATCGGGCGGTTTCGCGCTGGAGTTGCCATTCAAATAGCGCTCAAACCAGTAGAGCTGCCAATTGAGACTTTCCACCAGATGTTTGGGTTCGCCCGTTCGCGTTAGATTGTGATTTTCGCGCGGGAAGAAGACGATCTCCGAGGGTACGCCGTAATGCTGTAGCGCGCGGAACCATTGCTCTCCTTGCTCGATGGGAACGCGGAAATCATTGTCCGAATGGAGAATGAGCGTTGGCGTGCGGACATTTCGCGCATACTTCAGCGGAGACGCGTCCCAGTATTGGTCGAAATCGTCGAAGATAATTCCTTTGAAATAGTCTTCGTGGCCGTAGGCGCCATCGCGTGTGCCGTCGTCGCTGATGAAGTTCGAGATCGAGCGCAACGTCACAGCGGCTTTGAATCGGTTGGTGTGCGAGACGATCCAATTGGTCATGTAGCCGCCGTAACTTCCGCCGGTCACGCCCAGATCGTTCGCATCGACCCACGGGTATTGCTTCAACGTCGCGTCTACTCCGGCCATGATGTCCTGATAATCCATCCCACCCCAGTTGTTAATCTCGCCGCGCTCGAATTTTTCGCCATAGCCAGTCGAGCCGCGGGGATTGCAGAAGAAGACCGCCCAGCCTTTGGCCGCGTAAACCTGAAATTCGTGATACCAATCGACTCCGAACATGCCCTCCGGGCCTCCATGAATGACCAGGACCATCGGATATTTTTTGCCGGGCTGCCAGCCTAGCGGCTTGACGAAGAACCCGTCGATGGCCCAGCCATCGGTGCTTTTATAGGGCACGCGCTCGAAGGGTTGAAGCTCGAGCTGCGCCCATAATTCGCTGTTCGCATGGGTCACTTGACGTTCCTCGGAACCATCGAGGTTCGCTACGTACAGATCGTCCATGTGCTGGAAATCGCTCGCGAGATAAACCAATTTCCCGGCGTTCTCGTTCAGATCGAACGCATGAATGCCGCGCGGGCCGGAAGTCACCGGGGCAAAAGTGCGGGAATCGAGATTAGCGCGAAAAATGTGAGTTTCGCCTTTCACGCCGGCCGTGAAAAAAAACGCGCCAGCCGCCGGCCAGTGCAATTCACCCGCAGTCATGTCCAGGTCTTTCACGGCAAGTTGTGATGGCGAGCCGCCGGAAGAGTCCGCTACATAGAGCTTGGGGAATTGGTGGACGGCAGTCTGCCCGGCGAAGAGAATCTGCTTCCCATCCGGAGACCAGCGCGGATTTTCGTCCTCAAATGCATGATCCGAAATTTTGGTGAGTGTCCCGCCCGCTGCCGGTATTGTCCAGACGTCGGTGTTGTGGCTGTCGTCGTAGGCTTTTCCCGTGCGATCCGAGACAAACGCTATCCGCGTGCCATCCGGAGACCATTGCGGATCGGTGTCGTCCCAGTCTTGCCCTTCGGTGATTTGCTTTGCTTGCCCGCCTGGAACCGTCACCACCCACAAGTGCCGGCGCTCGTCGTCAAACCAACCCGTATCGTTGAATTTGTAGCGGGTATGCGTGTAATGACGTACGTCGCTCTTGCGGTCCGCTGGAGCGACCTCATCCGAGGGGCCGGAGGTGCTGACGACAACGAGGCGAGAGCCCTCGGGAGACCACTGGTAGGTCTGGACGCCATTCTTCAGTTTTGTAAGAGCGAGTGCTTCGCCACCGCCGGCCATGGAGAGAAGATAGATCTGCGATTTGGGTTTTTCATTGGACGAAGGTTCCGTAGCGCGCGCGGAAAGAAAAGCCAACGTCTTGCCGTATGGCGCCCATCGCGGAGAGTTCGAGCTAAAGCCCTCCGCGCTCAGTCTCCGCGGCGTCGCCGAACCGTCGCTGGGCACAACCCAGATCGAAGATTCGCGGCGGTTTTTCTTCTTGTCGATGGTGGTCAGAACATAAACGACAAGTTTGCCATCGGGCGAGAGATGGGGATCGCCCAAGAACTTGAACGCGAAATAGTCTTCCGGAGTCACGCCCCGCCTGGTCTGCGCCCGCGACGCGTTTGATCCGAAAACGCCGAGCGAAAACAAAATCACAATTGCAAAAATTCCGCGAAATTTGCTCATAGTGCGGGGAACTCTAACATAGCGGGAAGGACGCACCAATGATTCCGTTGAGGACACTTCAGTGCGGCAAAGGAGGAGGAGCGGCTGACATTTTGCGCGCGACGTCTTCTTCTGCTTTGTTATGGAGTTCGCGGACCTTGGCGAATTCTTTCTGAGCTGCGGTGTCATTGCCGGAGGCCTGGTAGACCCTCCCGAGACGGAAGTGCGCGTCGGGCTGTCCCGGATCGAGTTCGACGGCGCGCTTTAGGGCTGTGATTGCCTCTTGATCGTGACCTTGCTCGGCAAGAATGGCTCCGAGATCCAGGTAGGCGATGCGGATGTCTTTATGTGAATGCAGAGCTTTCTTAAACAATGCGACGGCGGCGTCTGGATCATTTCTCTTCATGGCCACATCGCCAAGATAGGCCAGAGCCTGGGCGTTGTCCGGGTCCAGCGCTAGCTCAGCCTTGAAGTCGGTTTCCGCATCATCATATTGCTTCAGCTTCCAGTGCAGGTAGCCAAGACCGAAATGCACGTTGAGTTCCTGTGGGGCGGCCTTTGCGGCGTCCTGGAACTCGGCGATGGCTTCGGCGGTCTTGCCGAGGCCGTCGAGAGCCTCTCCCATGAGCACGTGAGCGGCGGGCGAGTTCGGATCCCGCTGCGCAATCTGGCGAAACTCGTCGAGAGCGCAATCGAACTTCTTTGCCCATAAACAGCTTTGCGCCAAAACCTTACGCAGCTCCACATTGTCCGGATCGGCTTTAGCCGCGACCGCCAGCTCTCTTGAGGCTTCTGCAAAACGGTTCGCTCCGTAGTAGCTGAGGCCGAGAAGGGTGCGTGCCTGCATGCTGTTCGGTTGTTCCGACACGGCGGCGTTGAGAGGGGCTACAGCCGCAGCGAAATGGCCTTGCTTGAATTCCGCCAGGCCCAAATCGAGCTGAATGCCCGGGAGCTTGGGATCGATGGCGAGAGCCTTCTTGTAAGCGGCGGCGGCTTCCGGATAGCTTTGTAACCTCGAAAGGTCAACACCCAAACTGGCGAAGGCAGCGGCGTCCATTGGATTTGCGGCGACAACGGCCTTCCAGACCTGGACTGCGTCGGCTAGTTTTCCTTCTTGCTCAAGGGCAAGCGCCTGCTGTGGCGTCGACTTGGGGGACTGTGCACCGATAGAGTCGGGCGAGAAACAGAGCGTGAGAAAGACAGTAAGAAGAAGGAGCCGAGAAGCGACGGCCATCGCGCGAGAGGGTTTGGGCCCTCCCGCATTTTTCGTAAATGTTGCATCTAAACGACTTAGTTTTACAGTAAGTCCTTTAGAATCAACGTTTGTGGACGGTTTAGAAACACTGATTTTAAAGGGTTTACGCGAAGACGCATGGGCAAAGTTGGTCAGTCGATAGAGAGCAGTGGAGCGGCAGTTCAAAGCTGGGGAACAAGGCACCGAGCAGGCGAGTGCGACGCCTGTGGGCGTCGGAAGCGTGAGAGAAGGTTGTTTGTAGCGAAACTTCACACAGCTTTATAGCACATGTTTACCGACTTGTCAAGATAATTGTAAGTGCAAGAAAATAGGGCGGATAGAAAAGGTAGCGGAGCGGGCCGGTAAAGCGGAACCAGAGACGCCGCAGAAAGAAAAACGCCCCGCTCGCAGTGCGTGCGAGCGGGGCGGGGGTGCTGCTTCCGGGGTGATTAGAAGTAAATCTTGCCGCCGAGCTGAAGAATTCTCGGGTCGAAGGCGGAAGTGACCGCGCCAAAGTTGTTGGAGCCAAGGCCGGTGCTTACGGAGTTAAACTGCGTATGGTTCCAGGTGTTGAAGGTTTCCAAACGCAGTTCCAAGCGGCTGCCTCGCGATTCGCTGATCATGAAGCTCTTGAACAGCGAGACGTTCCAGTTGTCGCGACCGGGGCCACGCAGACCGTTGTGTGGGAAGGTTCCCCAGACACCGACGGCTGGAGCCGAGAAGGCAGCAGGGTCAAACCACTCGTTGACAGTATGCGGAGTCGTAAGTGTACCAGTGAGGTCTGGCCTGTTGTTGCCACTTACCCCATAGCTTTGTGCTCCGCCAGTCATAGTGATATTGATGGGCAGGCCGGATTCCATCGTGACGATGCCCGACACTTCCCAGCCGCCGAGTCCGGTTTTGAGGAGACGGCTCTCGGTGTGGCGGAACAGGGGGATGTCGTAGATGAAGTCAACGACAGCGACTTGCGTGCGGTCATACCCGCTCAGTCCGTTGTCGTAGGCCCAACCAGCCCAAGGGTTCGAGACCGTGCCGAGGTCCCCGCCGCCGCTGCCCCCCGTAGTCGGGTCGACGGCCTTCGAGAAGGTGTAAATCGCCCGGAAGGTAAGGTCATGGCTAAGCTGCGAGTTCAAGTCCGCCTGCAGGCCATTGTAGTGCGTGTTGGCCTCGTTCTCGGAGAGGGTGATGGAATTGAAGCCCGGATAGGGCAGACCTGGTGCAATGTTGTAATTGAGAGCCGGCTGGCCGGGTATGAGTCCAGCTACTTCCGGTATCTGGCTCTCGTTAAAGAGGTTGATGTTGCGGTAGTCGTTCTGGTGACGACCGACGTTGCCGACGTAGCTCACCGACAAAACTGTCTTGGTGCTCAAGGCATGTTGCACGCCAATGCTCCACTGGTAGCTGACCGGTGGCTTGTAATCACTCACATCCAGTCCGGTGATACCGGCAGCGTTAATCGGTAGAGTCACGGGTGTGCCGTTGGAGAGAGCGATCGTTGGGTTGAGCATGGTGACTTGAGGAGTGCTCACCTGGAGGCTGAACGGAATATTAGGACCGGCGTTGTACATGTCGTTGCCCTGAATGCGTTCGTACATGATGCCGAATCCACCGCGAACAACGGTCTTGCCGCTACCGGTTACGTCATAGGCGAAGCCGAGGCGAGGACCGAAGGTGGCCCAATGATTGTTAACCAAGCCCTTGGGAACGCCAGCCTGACCCGGGATGCCGATGCCGTTCAAATACAGCGGAACGCCAGCAAGAATTGGATTCGGGCTGGTGCCAAGGCCAGGGCTGCTGGGGCTGATGGTGCCGTTGGGCAGCATGACAGCCGCGTCTGCCGCGTTATAAAGTGACGGGTAGAAGTTGCCCATGCGGTTGTTGGCTTCATAGGTGTGCGGAATGCCGTCCCAGCGGAGGCCGAGGTTCAGAGTCAACCTGCGGTTCACGCGCCAGTTGTCCTGGGCGTAGGCGGCCCAAGATACGTTGTTCCACTGGCCGTGGTCTTGCACAGCTAGCTCCTGATAAGAGCTAGGAGCACCGAGTAGGAGGTCGGCGAAGCTGTTTCCACATGTGGTGTTGGCCGGGCAGGTCGCCGTGCCAGCAGTAAACGTGTTGTTGAAGGAGAAACCACCTTGGGTCTGGCCAAAAAGATCCTGGGTCTTCTTATATAGCGCCCAACTGCCACCGAACTTAAACTGATGTGCACCATGGGTCCAGGACACGTCGTCGCGGAGCTGATAATCGTCGGCCTTATTGTGCCAAGGCCAACTGGAGATTTCGAAATTGGCGCCGCTCTGGCCGCTCAGATCGATGTTGGGGATGCGGTTCAAATTGTTCGGTCCGGTGAAGAGCCTGGATGAGGTGCTGTCGTAACCGCTGGGGAGAGCCAAGCTGGCCAACCCGGTGGCGGCGTAGGGCACGATGTTGATGCGGTTGCCGTTGTAGTTGAAGGCGGCTTCATTGATAAGCGTTGGGCTGATTGTGTAGGTGGTGTGAATCACGGCGCTGTAGGAAGGATTGCCGAAAGTGTCACCAACGGTAGGAACATTGTCCCCGCTCCACTGACTCTTTGCAAAACCCTGGGAGACTTGTTCAGCGATGAAGTGTCCAAAGACAGAGAATTTATCGCTGAAGTTATGATCGACGCGGACGATCTCTTCGCGCAGAGTCGTGCTCGAGTTGCCGCCGCCTGCGAACTCTGCGTTCCCCTGTCCATCCACAGTGTTGTTCGCCGGGAAAATACCGGCTTTGACTAGAGCCGCCGCGTTCGGGTTGATCATGCAGGAGGGGATGACGTTGCCGGGGAACTGCGCACCTGAAACAATGCCGGCCGGAGCCGCCCCGCCGGGACAATTTGCAAAAAGAACGCTCGGGGCAATTTGAGGAGTCGAACCTGTGAAGGTCGGAACGAAGATAGGATTAGGCGTCTTAAGAGTGAGTAGCGAGCTAAAATCTCCGCCATAAGTAGCCGTGCCAGGAACAGTCTGATTGACTGTGGCACCTTGAATCAG
>Ga0187820_1000016_pt1 | contig 27708 bp, 20 predicted proteins | sample NC_wetland_sal_i_19_FD_132409 | JGI IMG/M metagenome (GOLD analysis project Ga0187820, IMG submission 132409) | Wetland sediment microbial communities from Neuse River Estuary, North Carolina, USA - SO4_5 | ecosystem: Environmental > Aquatic > Freshwater > Wetlands > Sediment | place: USA: North... | reverse complement strand
CCCTCAGCCATTTGCCGGCCGAGGCCTACGGAGCCGCCCGTCACGATGGCGACGCGGCCGCTGAGATCGAAAATGTGTCCGGGCTTCATCATCTCCGGTCGCGAGAATCGGCTCGCTCTCTCCAACAGGCACGGTGCGGCGATTGCGTCACCGCATTGTTGCCGCGAGCCGACCCCAGGGCAACTAGAATGTCACGCGTAGACCAAGCTGGATTTCACGCTTGGGGAAATCGGACGTGAAGCCCAGCGGCTGGCTCGGAGAGAGGGCTGCGCTCCCGTGCACGTTGAATGTGGTATTGCCAAGCCCGGGGGGACAGGCGGGGCACGCCGTATTGTCAGCGGGGTTTGTGGGAAGTCCAAAAAGCGGGCTCACTTCATTGTTCACGCTCGCATAGTTGGTACGGTTGACGATGTTGAAACTCTCAGCCGTAAATTGCAATTTGGCCTTCTCGCCTAATTTATGCTGCCAGGTGAGGCGCATATCGAGATTAATGAAGTCCGGGCCGATTCCCGTGTCACGACCGGCCCCAATGGGGCGTTCATTGGTGGTGTGATTGTCACCGTTCACTTCACCACCGGCCAAGAGGTTAAAGGGGTGTCCGCTGTTATAGGTAAAAATGGGAGCCAATTGAAAACCAGCAAGGATGGGATTTTTTAAAGGGCTGTCAAACACGCCGGCCACCACGACCTTGTTGCGCTGATCGAATTCCGATAGCGCTCTGTCGGCGCCCAAGTTCGTCGGATCTTGCGGTCCATAATCGCTATTGAAATCAGTCGTCGTGTCGAAACCCTTGCTGAACGTGTAGTTACCAAACAATGTGAAATGGTCGCTGAAGCGTTTGTTGACTTCAAGAATTCCGGCCTGGTAAATGGCAGAACCAGCGGAAGTGTACTGATTGTTCTGCACGATGAAGGGATTCACAAAGCAAGCAAACCCCTGACTGGCGTTGCACGGCAATCCTTCCGCACCACCAAGCGGATCGGCGCTGGCAGCGGTGGTATTCCAATTTCGGTAGGAAAAATTTTTGCCATTCGCTAAGGTTACTGTGCTCATGGGAGCGGGAAGCAAATTGGTATCGATGGCCACGGGAAGGCCAATGGTATGGGAATAGATGTAACTCGCGGAGATTGAGAATCCAGGAGCAACTTCGCGCGCAATTCCGAACTCAGCCTGCTGAGAATAGGGAGATCTAAAGTTGCGCTGGTCTGTAAAAATCACCTGAAGCGGAGAAAGCGGACCGCCATTGGTGACGTTCAACCCGAACTGGGATAGCCCGCCCGCCCCACCTGTGCCGCCATTCGGTGTAATGCAAGCGTAGCTTCCTGCTGCAGGGGTTGTGCAGGAGATTGCTCCTTGAGCGAAGAGGGTCTGGAAAACTGTCGGAGCGTTCAGCGCCGGGTTACCACCAGGAACTCCAGTGATCGGAACGATATAGATCGAGATCTCGCGGTAGCACGGACTCGTTCCATTACCTGGGAAAAGTCCGAAAGCACCCGACATTCCGCAGATGGTGTCCAGGTTATTCACTTGCCCAGCGGATGTTGAGTTGGCTACCGAGCTTTTATTCGCGTTCAAGACCCCCAGGGAGTAATCAACATCCGGAATCTGGGCGTAGATTGGCGCATAAAAGATCCCATACCCGCCGCGAACTACCGTCTTGTGATCCTTAAAAGGATCCCATGCGAAGGACACGCGGGGGCCAAAATTCTTCTTGTAGGTACTCAGCGGAGCGAACTGGGAGTCGAGTTCGTAGCGGAGACCGTAATTCAAGGTGAAATTGGACTTAATCTTCCAAGAATCTTGCCAGTACGCCGCCGTGAAAGGCCTAGCGTAGTAAGGATAGGTCGGATTGCCGAAGCCTTGCTGGAAGACCTGCGGGAGGCCAAAGGACGCCGCTTGCAACGGATCAATTGCGGGCAGCAGAGGCGTTATAAGGTCTCCGGGTAGCGAGCCAAAGATGAAGCGGCCGGGGAAGAAAGTGTGTGATTCGGTGTGATTGCCACGCAGCAGCTCGGAACCGCCCATTTTCATCGTGTGATGGCCGCGGATGAGAGTGAAATTGTCGCCAAGTTCATATCTGCGAGTGATGGTGAAGTTGGGTATAAAGATGCTCGTTCCCAGGTTATTCACAACGCCGGGGATTTGAAGTCCGACTTCCCCCGGTTCGTTGGGAATGACGTTCAGGGTGGCATAATCAAACTGAAAAAGGGCTTCGTTCTGAGCCGTAGGGCTGAACTGGTGGTACCAAGCGGCTAGAGCATTGTTGTCATAGTCGTGAATCGAACTTCCGGCGGTAAAGCCGGTAAGCGATTGCACGTCGGGATTTTCCTCGAGATCGTGTCCAAATCTGTAGGTAGCGGTCAGCTGGTCCGAATCGCTGAAACGGTGATCGAACCTGCCGGACGCCAGGTACTCTCGAGTCTTATAGTTGAATAGCCCGCCGTTTGTCTCCAGTTCGTTCAAGAGAAAGTCCTGTAAGGGGCTTGATGCAGGGTTTAAAGTCAGAGCCCCGTTCAGGATAGCAGCGCACTCATTCGCGGGTAAGTTCGTCGTTGGATTCGGCGCTGGCAAGCCTAGGCTCGCAGCCACGGCGGCACCCACAGGTCCGCTAAGGCACGGCACAGTCCCCGTCCCCGTCAGCCCATTGAGAATCGTCTGCTGTGTAGGATTCGGCCGCAGAACACTTGTGCTAGTCAGGATGGGGACAGCATTCTGAGAGTCCTGCTGCAACCCTTCAAAGGAGAGGAACAGGAAGGATTTGTCCTTCTTGATCGGGAAGCCCATCGCGCCACCAAATTGGTAACGGGTTAAAGAATTCTTGGTTGGATGACCCACGCGATCGGGTTGGGTTGGATCGAATGTCTGACCTGGCTGCAACGCCTGAGTGACTGCAAAAGGGTCGGAAGCATCCATCGCGTCATTGCGGAAATATCCGAAAAGACTGCCGTGCAACTCGTTTGTGCCGGATTTGGAGACGATATTAATCGTGGCCCCGCTCGCACCGCCGAGTTCAGCAGAATAGTTGCTACGGTTGACTTGAAACTCTTGCACGGCGTCCTGGCTCAGGGTGAGACGCACTCCGCCCGAGTCGTCATTGGCTTCTCCGCCGTCCACCGTGACGCTATTGCCTCGGCCATTACTGCCATAGAAAGAAAGGCCGCTCTGTGGTGTTTGCTTGACTCGATAATCCTGGTCGGAGGCCAGCCGTGTGGAATTCGAGACACCTGGAGCAAGTAGCGTGAACGTTAGATAGTCGCGCCGGTCGATAGGCAGGTTAGCGATATCCGCTTGCGTAAGTGTATCTGCCTGACTCCCCCTCTCGGTATCCACCACCGGCAATTCCCCGGTCACTTCCACGTGCGCCGTCGCAGACGCTACTTGCAAGTGAAAATCCAGGACCACGATCTGCCCTATGTTGACGACAACATCCTTACGAATCTCTGTTTGAAAGCCCGAGACTGCGACGGTCACAACGTAAGAGGCTGGCGGAAGCCCTGTCACCCGATACCCGCCATCAGTCTCCGTCACGGCGGTCCGCCGGATTCCTTTGTCGGAATCCTGGACCGTAATGGCGGCCCTCGGAACAGTTGCCCCCGTCGGATCCGTTACAGTCCCTCGGATTTCTCCCGAGGTGCCAGTACCCTGAGCGTGCGCAAAGTTATTCGCCGGGAGAAAGAAAGCCAAGGATAGGAATGCGCCAGCAAGTAAAGTTGCCTTCATAAGTCCTCCTCGCTCAACGAAGACGTCACCGAACTTTCGGTGAATTGGCCCATGTACGACTGCCCCGACCGCCAATCTCCGGCCACGCTCCGCCCGGGCGCCAGTGCTCGAGCGTTTGCCGGTGGGTGTCAGATTTTTTAGTGTCCTTGGAATCCTCACGCCGGAGTCCCGTCGGTTCCCGAGCGGTGAAGGTGCCAAGCCTCGACGTGGCATCTAAAATTATGATTGTCCGTATCACATTGTATTGACTAACGTCAAGGCGAAACCGCGCGCCAGCGCCAGCATACCGGTAATTCGCCTTTTTGGAGGGCTCGCTTGAAGCGGCCTTCGCTTGGACGATTGCGCGACAGGCAGGTGGAAGTGCAATTGGCCGTTTCCGTTCGATTCGGAGAATTGGGGATGATTAACGAGGTGTTAGAACGACTCGTCCTGGGACCTGCCCTTGCCGCAGTTGCGAGAGGACTTCGTTGGCTTGTGACAGAGGCCGCGTGGACGTCTGACACCGGACTTTTCCAGCGGCGGCCAAGGCCAAGACCTCCCGCAGGTCTTCCCGCGTTCCGACAGAAGAAGCCCGGATGCGAATCTCGGTTGCAGCCATAAGAATGGGCGAAAAGCAGAGAGACTCCGAAGGCAGGCCGACCACGAGGAGAATGCCAGTTGGGCGCACACTGGGAAAGGCGGTGTCATAGGCCTGTTTTACACCAGAAGTCACGATTGCGACATGCGCTCCGCCCGCGCGCCGCATCTCCTTGACAACATTCACTTTCGTCGAGTTCAGCGTGGCGGACGCACCCCACGCCTTGGCATCCGCGATTTTTTCGTCGGACACATCAATGGCAGTGACGAAAGCTCCCAGCCCGATCCCTATCTGCACCGCGAGGTGACCCAGACCGCCGACGCCGAACACCGCCAAACGCTGACCTGGCTGTATTCTTGCGTGTTTTAGCGCGCGATACACGGTGACCCCAGCGCAAAAAAGCGGCGCCGCCTCGATGCAGGAAAGTTCCTCGGGGATCTTAGTCACATGACTCGCGGGAGCTTTAACATATTCCGCATATCCGCCGTCTACCGTTACGCCTGTAATATTTTGCTTCGGGCAAAGATTCTCGTTCCCCTCCAAGCAGAAGTCGCATTCCCCGCAGGTCCAGTAGACCCAGGGAACGCCGACGCGGTCGCCCACTTCCAAGCCGCGGACCGAGTCGCCCTTTTCCACGACATGACCCGCGATTTCGTGTCCGAGAATTAAGGGTTTCTTCGTAATAGAGACGATCTGCGGCCAATCACCATCGGCCACGTGTAAATCGGAATGGCAGACACCGCAGCCTTCCACTTCAATCAGCACTTCATGGGCGCCAGGCTGAGGTTGTTCAACATCTTCGATGCTGAGCAGCTGTTTGAACTCGCGAAGAACGGCGGCTCTCATCTCAATTTCCTCGCGCAAGCTTCCATTTTCGACTCGGGGCTTTCCCCAAAATACGAACTTATCTAAAGCTCACTCAATTTGAAGGGGCGCTACGGCTTGGCGCCGCGTAAGAAAAATTCGACCGCATTTCGCACCCGCTCGGTAAGTTTGTGAGGTCCAGTGAGATCTACGGCCCACTGCCTGACGACGGTATTGAAAAGACCTTCCATGAATTCCGCTAGATGTACGACAGGAAAATCGCGAGTGATCTCGCCGCACTTTTGGCCTTCGTCGATGATTTCACGCAGCAAACTTACCGTCGCGGCCTCCGCTCCTCGCAACTCCGGCGAGCGTACCGGGTCCATTGCGCCGGCAAGAATTACAGCCTGCCACAGCGGACGTCCCACTTCCGTTACATTGCCGAGGGTTTCGTAGAATCGGCGCAAGCGTTGCTCTGTCGTGGCTTTGCTGGAGAGCTCCACTCTGAGGCTCTCCGCCTGCCGGGCAAACGCCCGGCGCCCAACTTCGCGTAAAACCGCATCTTTGCTTGGGAAATAACGGAAAAACGTCGGCTGGCTGATTTCCAGCGTTTGCACAATGTCATCAATGCGGGTGTTCTCATAACCGCGCTGACGGAAAAGGTGTAGAGATGCCTCGATGATCTGCTGGCGAAGGCGCGCCTTCTTGCGCTCCCGAAGGCCAGTCGCCGGCCCTTTCTCCAAAGTAGCATGGCCGCGTTCCAGGTTAGATGCTTCCCGCCCGTTGATATCTTCTGGCGTAGTCGAGCGCGACCGTTTCAGGGCAGCCTTCGCGCGGCGCATGATACCGTCCCTCCTGAATCTTGCACCGCTCGTACGCGCGGCACGGATTTCGATAGTCGCCCTAACATTATAGTGGCTTATGCTAAGTTGCAAGCTTCTGCTCACTCCATCAACAAACCGTCCTAATTTACAAACCGCGGCATCGGCTGGGCGATGAAATGCCGTTGAGCATGTTGGGGTATGCAGACATTTGCGCTGCTGTCACTTGCGTGAAGAAAAGTTGCATCACGAAGGTGGCTCTAACTCTAAAGTTCTACTTTGTACTTGGTAAGTTTATCGCTTCCAACTCGAGTTCAGCGCGCTAGAAGCACAGAGGCCAAATCAAAGGGCTGGCCGGGAAGGTTCGAGTGACGCGCCGGTTAAATTGTTTTTTTTGAAAACAGCGTCTCCAGCGATGGAGATCAGCGGGGGATCCATTTGGGATTGCGCGTGAAGAGCCCGTTGGCGAAACCCATTTGATAGACGATGAAAAGACCGAAAACCAGACTGACTAATCCTGAGACCATTCCCATACCGCGATTGAGGCGGGCGAAGCGGGTTTCGGAAAACGTGAATGGGACGGCGATGGCGGCGGTAATCAGCATCATGCCGGCGACCGTGCCGAGGCCAAAAACTAGAAGATACAAAATTGCCCAAGAAGGAACGCGGATGGTTGTGAGGACCAACAGTGCGACGGCTGCAGAGCCTGCAAGACCGTGGACGATGCCCACGGCGAGCGGGCGAAGGATGTGATAGAAACCAAGGCGGCCAAAGTTTCGATCCATCCATCCAACCGGCGTTGCAGATTCGGCGTGGCCATGTGTTTCCGGGCCATGGCCGTGGGGATGAGAATGGAGGTAGTCGCCGTGCCCATGCGGATGCGTGTGATGCCCCATATGCGAGGGCGTGACGGTCTCCGTAATCAAGCGCGTGATCCCGGAAAGATTCAGAATTCCGAGGAGGATGAGCATTAGGCCGACGGATAGTTCCATGGTGAGACCAACTCTAGCAGGGATCACGATGCCGAAGAGAATAATCGCCGAGCCGACGGCAAGAATCGTGATGGTGTGGCCTACGCCCCAGAGGACTCCAATCAAAGCTGCGTGGCGGATGCTTCGCTGGCGGCTAACGATGGTGGTCACCGCGATGACATGATCCGGATCGGTGGCGTGACGCATGCCGAGAAAGAAACCAAGAACGATGATGGAGACAAGCGTGACCATTTTCTTTTCAGACTGCAGCGGCGGCGCGTGATTTTGTGCGCCGGTTTTCGAAAAACTGCAGGTAGTCCTTCATCCCTTCGCCAGTCTTGGCGGATAATTTGAAAACCTCCGTGCCCTGCCGTACCGCTTGGATGTTCCGAAGGGCGGCTTCGTCAAACTCGACAGCATGGGCGAGATCCGCTTTTGTCATGATGACGACGTCGGACGTTGGCTTTGCAAAAAAATCTGAATCTGCGAGTGAAGGCACCCCCGCGAATTCTAACCAATTTGCCCGCGCTTCGCCATGCATTGCTCTGCAGTTCCCAGAGACTGCTGCAAACTCGCTGATCCTCCTCGGCCGTCCCGCTACGAACCGCTTGCCAAACCGCGCCCCCCGTCGTGCTGCCTTTGCCGTTGGCGATTGCACAGCAGACGATGCGCGATTTCTTGACGGGCAAGCGAGGCTCCGATAGCGTCTAAGAGTACGGAGTGCCCTCCCACTTCGCGCCGCGCCGTGCGCGCAGATCACCCAGGGCTGGAGAATCTCGTGGCCAACGCCATCATCACACTTACCACCGACTTTGGTACTGACGATCACCTGGTCGGCACGCTAAAGGGAGTCATTTTAAAAATCAATCCCGAAGTGACCCTCGTGGACATCACGCATCACGTGACGCCCTTCGATTTGCTCGACGGCGCGCTCGCCATCGGCGCGTCCTATTCCTATTTTCCTCCCAAGACAATTCATATCGTAATTGTCGACCCTGGAGTGGGGACGGAACGGCGACCACTGCTCGTCAGCGCACAGAACCAGTATTTCATTGCGCCGGACAACGGAGTGCTTTCGGTGATCTATGAGCGCGAGCAAAATAATTTGGTCGTGCGGCACGCGAATGCGGAGCACTACTATTTACAGCCCGTTAGCAAGACCTTCCACGGTCGCGATATTTTTGCGCCGGTGGCCGCATGGCTCTCAAAGAGCTGGCAAACGCCCAGCATGGGAGACGAGATTACAGACTTCAAGCGCTTTGGGTTGCCACGGCCGAAAAGTGTGGATGGCGGCACCAAGGGCGTCGTACTGCGAATCGATCCCTTTGGCAACCTCGTGACGAATTTCCGCGCCGAAGATTTACCCAGCGTGGCCCAAAATGGCGGAGGATTGAAATTGCAGGTCGGCGCTCACGCGGTGAGCAGGTTGGTGGATACATTCGCTCACGGCAAAGCGGGCGAGCCAATTGCGTACATGGGGTCCAGCGGCTATCTCGAGATTGCTCTCAACAAAGGTAACGCCTCTCGAACATTGGGTGTGGGCCGCGGCGCACCGGTGGTTCTCACCAAAAAGTAGCGGTCTTTTCAATTTTCGCCGAGCAAATGCAGCAAGAAATGCGTCCGCGGCTACAGGCGTATCATTATGTGTGTTCGAGGGCAGACATCTGCGAACGCGTGCGTGGATCCAGCCAGTCTCGCCAGGCATCCCCGAGGAGATTGAAAGCGAGCACCGCGGTCATGACTGCTAGCGCGGGGAAAATCACCAGGTGCGGCGCGTCGAATAGATGGCTACGAGCATCATTCAGCATCGAACCCCAGCTCGGAACGGGCGCCAGCACCCCGAGGCCCAGAAAGCTGAGCGTGGATTCGGCGAGAATCGCCCCCGCCATCCCAATCGTGGCTTGAATCAGAACGGGCTGAAGAATATTGGGAAGCAGATGCCGCAACATAATGCGCAGAGGAGATGCCCCAAGAGAGCGTGCCGCAAGGATGAATTCCAATTCTTTCGATTTCAATACCTGGGCGCGCGCCAGCCGCGCGTACCCTGCCCATCCCGTGATAATCAAGGCGAGAATCACTTTTCCAATGCCCGGGCCAAAAAACGCCGCAAAGGCGATCGCCAGCAAAATACCCGGAAAGGACAAAAACGCATTGATAAGCAGGAGATTCACAACGCGATCAAACCAACCTCCAACAAATCCTGCAACGAGGCCGATAGCAAGACCGGCCGTGCCACAGCCGAGAACCACCGAGATCGCGACAAAGAGCGAAACCCTCGCTCCATAAATCGTGCGAGATAGCGTATCGCGGCCGAGTTCGTCGGTCCCCATCCAATGCGCCCGCGACGGCGATTCGAGTCGAGCAGGTAGATTTTGCGCCGCAGGATTGTCAGGGGCGACCCACGGAGCGAATATGGCCGCGAGTAAAAGCAAAAGCGCCGCGGCGAATCCCGCGCGCGCTATGAAACTTTGTCGAAGGAACTGGCGAAACACGCCCAGAGAAATCATGACAAGCGTACCCGCGGATCAACAACCGCATAGAGGACATCGGTGAGCAGGTTGACGAGAACATAAGAAAGTGCAATCACCAGGATACATCCCTGCAACAACGGATAGTCGCGCGCCGAAATCGCCTGCACAGTAAGCCGTCCAATTCCGGGCCATGAGAAAATCGTTTCGGTAACAATAGTTCCTGCGAGAAGCGTCCCGAATTGCAGCCCGAGAATAGTAATGATTGGGATCAGCGCGTTGCGGAAAGCGTGCCGGAATAAAACTGCTCCTGTCGAAAGCCCTTTTGCACGCGCCGTACGGACATAGTCGCTCGAAAGCTCTTCGAGCATCGAACCGCGCACCATCCGTGTGAGAATTGCAGCTAGCGCCGCGCCGAGAGTTGCGGCAGGAAGGATGTAATAGCTTGGGCCTCCGCGCCCGGATACGGGTAACCATCCCAGTTCGATGGAGAAAAGCAAAATCAGAACCGGGCCAAGCGCGAAATTCGGCACGGCGAGTCCCAGCAAAGTGAGGACGCCGACCGCACGATCCGTGGGACGTCCGCGCCGATAGGCGGCCAGCACTCCCGCCGGGATCGCCAGAGCCGCACAGACCAGCAACGCAAGAAATGCCAGCGAGAGCGTTGCTGGATACCGTTCAAAAATAATTCGACGCACGGGCGCTTGAAATGTCAGCGATTGTCCCAGATCGCCGTGCACCAATCGTGCCAGATAACGCCCATATTGCACATAAATCGGTTGATCGAGCCCGAGCGCGTGGCGCAATTCCACGATCTGTCCAGGCGCGGCCCCCTCTCCCAGCATCTGCTCCACCGGATCACCCGGCACGACATGAATCAGGAGGAAAACGAGCGTGAGCACCAGCCAAAGCGCTGGAAGAGTCAACAGAAATCGTTGAAGAAGATGGCGGACCATTCGTAACTGGACTAGGAATCTGCGGCGGTGGCTTTCGGGCTTTTGACCGCTTTTTGAGAGCTGACCGCGGACTCTACTGCTCGCTCCTCTTCCGGCGAGGGACGCATGCGTTGAATTTTTACGCGCGCGACCCTGCGTCCGTCCATTTCCACCACAGTGAAACGAAACCGCCCGTACTCGAAGCTTTCACCGCCTCGCGGAATAAATCCGAGCTGATCGAGAACAAATCCGCCGACCGTGGCGTACGCCGGGTCATCCGGCAGTGTAATGTTGTACTGCGCATCCAGATCGCGCACGTTCAGCGCGGCGTCAAATATGACCGCTCCGTCCGCCAGCGTAAGCGGCCTCTCAACCACGTCGAACTCGTCATGAATTTCCCCCACTACCTGTTCGAGGATATCCTCAAGCGTCGCCAATCCGAGTATGCTGCCGAATTCGTCAACAACCATGGCCATGCCGATGTGCCGGGAACGAAGTTCTTGCAGCAACTCGTTCGCCGGTTTTGTTTCCGGCACGATCAGCACTTCGCGTAGGACTCGTCGCAAGTCGAACGGAGGCGGAGGCGGATTTTCCTGCATGCGCCTTTCCCGGTCGAGCAGAATCCACAGCATATCCTTGATATGAACAAACCCCAGAATGTGATCCCCCGAGCCACGATACACGGGGATTCGCGAGCGCTGCGAAGTAGCGAACACGCGCATAACCTCGTCCAAACCTGCTTCCACGGGAAGCATGTGCATATCCGGCCGGGGCACCATGATCTCGCGAACTTGAACTTCCCCAAGCTCAATGGCGCTCACGATAAATTTCTCTTCGCCCGGCGCCAGCAGCCCGCGTTCACGCGCTTGCTGGATCTGGATTTGCAATTCCTCGGTAGAATGTGCCGTGCCATAACCCTGCGGCGAGGAAACCCCCATGGCCTTCACGATTACGCCGGACATCCCGTCCAGAAGATCGATCGCCCACCGAAACGTGTGCAGAAACCACTCGAATGGCATGGCCACAAGAAGCGCGACGCGCTCCGCCTTGGCCAGGCTCACGGTCTTTGGCACCAACTCCCCAAGCACAACATGCATCGCGCTCAGCATCGCGAAAGCACAACCCAATGCCAAAGTGTGCGCGAAAAACAAAGTTCCCGTGCTTCCGCTGCCGTGCCAGATTTGCTCTAAGGCGTTCGCTAGCGTCGCTTCCCCGAGCGCCCCGATGGCCAGACTTGTCAGCGTCATACCCACTTGAACGCCGGATACGACGCGGTGCAAATCTCCCAGCAAGCGCTCCACAACTCGCGCTCGTGCGTCACCTTTTATCACCAACTGGCGAACGCGGGAAAGCCGCACCGCAACAAGGGAATACTCTGCCGCCGCGAAAAATCCATTCAGGGCGACAAGCGCCAGCACACCGATCAATCGCACTGCGAACATGATTTCTCAGGAATCCCCTAGCGGCATTGTAGCAGTATGCGCGGCGCGCGGAACGCTCGTGCTTTCTCTACACACGCGTGATGGTGACGAAGACGTCTTCCCCGCTGAGCGCCAGCTTGACTCCGCCGTTCTGCGTTGGGCTCAGTTCCAGCCGTTCGGCCAGTAGCTCGTTCCGCAGAAACGCTTCATGAGCGGTGATGGCGTCCACGATGCGCGGCGAAGCGGAATAGCTCACCAGGATGCGGTCGGAAATGTCCAGGTTCAATGCTTTGCGCTGATCCTGCAACATGCGGTTGAAATCTCGAGCGAGACCCTCTTGCAGCAGTTCCGGAGTCAGCTTTGTGTCGAGCGCAAGGAAAGTATCCTGTTCCAGGCTGCACTTGAGGTTTTCCGGACCTTCGAAGGAAATAACGATCTCTTCCGGGGCCAGCTCGAAAACTTGATCGGCTACCTGAACCGCATACGGCCCGCTCTTGAGGACTTGGGCCGCATCGACATTTTCCAAAGCCTCTCCGATTGCTTTTAAATGCCTGCCGGCACGAGGGCCAATTTTCTTGGCGTCAGGCTTGAGACGAATTTTCACCAGGGTCTTCTCGTCATCGATCAAAACAAGATGCTTCACATTAATTTCTTCGAGAATCTGGCCTACGTATTCGGAATTCTCGAGCACACGCCTGTCCGCCGCATCCTTAGGCCGCACGTAAATCGCGCTCAACGGTTGCCGAATCTTCACTTTGCTCTGCGTGCGAAGGCTCAGCGCCAGATTTTTGATGCGAATCACTGCTTCGATGCTTTGCTCAAGGGCTGCATCGATCAACGAATCATCAACCTGCGGATACTTCGTCAAGTGGACAGACTCCGGCGCCCCCGCGTCCACCGAGCGAACCATGTTTTGGTAAATATCCTCTGTTAGGAATGGAAGTGCAGGCGCCATCACGCGCGTAACGGTCGTCAGAACCTTATAAAGAGTTTGATAAGCATCCGCTTCACTCTTCCAGAATCGCCGCCGCGAACGCCTCAAATACCAGTTGGAAAACTCCTCGTCAAAGGCTTGAAATGCCTCGATCAGCTTGTAATGCTCGTAATCCTGAAACGCGTTGTTCGCTTCCGCCACCAAACGCTGCAATTTGCTCAAAACCCACCGGTCCAACTCGTTGGTCACCGAAATCGAAGCGCCGCCCGGTTTCCATTCATCCGCCCCCGCATACATCACGAAAAAACTGTAACAGTTCCAGAAAGTGAGTAGCTTGCGTCGCGCATCGCCGTCGATCGTTTGGCCGCTCCCCGCGGCGGGATGCAGATCGGGGAAATTCAGATTCTGCGCTGTCTTCTGCTGCGTGTAGATATAGCGCATCACTTCCGCGCCTAACGCCTCCGCCGCCTCGTCAAACGCGATCGAGTTGCCCTTCGACTTGTGCATCTCCTCGCCGCGCGCATCGCGAACTAGCGCGTGGCCCAGCAGCGCCTTAAACGGCGCTCGCCCATCGATCATCGCGCTCATCGCCAGCATCGAATAAAACCAGTTGCGAAATTGTCCAGGAAAGCTTTCCAAGACCAGATCAGCCGGAAACCATTTCTCCCAATACCCTTTGTCCGTCGAATACCGCATCGTGCTGAATGGCACGATGCCAGCGTCCAGCCACGGATTGCCCACATCTTCAATCCGCTTCGCCAGCCCGCCGCACTTCTCGCAACGAATCTTCACTGCATCGATATAAGGCCGATGCGGCGAATTCCCCTCAAAAACTTCCCACCCCTCGACAGCCTTTTCCTTCAGCTCTTCTTTACTTCCAATCACCACAAAGTGATTGCAATCCCCGCACACCCAGATCGGCAGCGCCAACCCCCAAAAACGCTTTTTCGAAATCATCCAATCGCTCATGTTGCGCAGCCAATCTTGCTCCCGCGCTTCGCCTTCTGCGGGAATCCACTTGATCCCCGGCACTACGAGCTGGATGCGATCGCGCCAATCCATCCGGATGAACCACTCATCGACCGGTCGGAACACCAGCTCCTCTTTACATCGCCAGCAATGCGGATAAACGTGCGGATACTTCTCACGCGCAACCAAAAACCCGCGGCTCTTCAAGGCCGCGATGATGTCGTCCGCCACTTCATTCGCGTTGCGTTTCGTAAACTGTCCAAATCCATCGAGGAAAACTGAACTATCGTCCAGCGGAGCGATGAACGGAATCCCGTTCTCTTTGCCAAGTTGCTGGTCTTCTGCGCCGCAACCAGGCGCGATGTGTACCAGCCCCGTGCCTTCCGCTTCGCTGATTTCCTTCCATGCGATGACGCGATGCGCTTCCGCCGCGCACTTTCCGCCGCCCGTTTCTCCGTATGGAAAAACTCCGCCCGGCGTTTTCTGCGCAAGAAGATCGTCAAATGGCCCTTGATAGGTAAGTCCGATCAAATCCTTCCCCGGGAGTTCTTCGATCACCTCAAGCCCGCCGCTGCCTTTCAATATCGTCCGAATGGAAGGCAACTTGTGCGTCTCGTGCTTCCCTTCCACTTGCAAATCTTGCACTCGCTCGTGCTCGAAATTCCCTTTCGCAACGTAATAGAACCAGTCTCCATGCTTGACCTTGAGATAAGTCATCTCCGGATTCACGGCCACCGCCACGTTCGACGTCAGCGTCCACGGCGTCGTCGTCCAAATCAACAGCGCGGTTCGCTCCGCTCCCCTGATCGGAAACCTCACAAAAACGGAAGTGTGCGTCGTGATCCGCCGCCCCTCCGCCACTTCCATCTGCGACAGCCCCGTCCCGCACCGCCCGCACCACGGCATCACATCGTGCCCGCGATAAATGAATCCTTCCGTGTGGCACTTCTTCAAAAACGACCAAATCGTGTAATTGTTTTCATCTGAAAAAGTAAAATAGCTCCCGCCGTATTCCGCCGAGCCGAGTTTCCGCACAATCTCGCTCGCTCGCGCAGTCTCCGTAAGCCCGCTCGGCAACTTCACAGTAACCACTCGGTCCCCATCAGCCAAAGCGTCTCGCAATGCAATCAACACTTTCGGATCATCCCAATCGCACCAATAACCCAGCCGGATCGATTGCTCCGTCTGCCGCGCCGCATACGTCAGCACACGTTCTTTGCAAGCCCGCACAAAGTTCTCAATCCCAAAATCGTAAATCTCGCGCTTCGTCTTGAGCCCGAGACCCTTCTCGACTTCCACCTCCACCCACAATCCCTGGCAATCGAACCCGTTCTGATACCGCAGCGCGCATCCTCGCATCGCGTTATATCGCTGATACATATCCTTCAGCGACCGTCCCCACGCGTGGTGCACGCCCATCGGGTTATTCGCCGTGATGGGCCCATCCAGGAACGACCAACGCGGCCCGTTCGCTGTCTGTTCGCGCAACTTCCGAAAAATCCGATTCTCCTCCCAGAAGCGCAGAATCTCGCGCTCCATCGCCGGAAAATCTGGCACTCGCGGCACCGGTTTATAGATGTTCATCGGCAATATCTTCTTAGATTATCACAGCCGCCAAGCTCCCTCGCCCGGTTGCGTGCCGCAAGCCCCTCCACTAGACTCAAGTTTCGATTCCATCGGACGGGAGATTGCTTGCGGACCATCCTTCGCGTTCTCATCTGGATTTTCACCGTAGTCCTCATTGTCGTCTGCTCGGCAGCCTGGTGGTTCGTCTATCGCCCGCTTCCGCAGCTCGACGACACCATCTCCCTCCCCGGCCTGCATAAACAAGTCACCGTCGAGCGCGACGATTGGGGGGTCCCTCACATTCGCGCCGCTTCCCTCGAGGATGCCGTCGAAGCCCAGGGCTATGTCATGGCTCAGGACCGCCTCTGGCAACTCGATTTGATGCGCCGGGCCTCCCGCGGCCAGCTCTCGGAAATCGTCGGTCCTCTTGCACTAAAATCAGACCTCCAATTCCGCACCCTCGGCTTTTCACGCGCCGCCGAACGAGACTTCGCCGCCATGGATCAAGACTCGCGCACGTTAATGGAAGCCTACGCTCGCGGCGTGAATCGCTTCATCGACCAACATCAGAAAAGCCTCCCCGTGGAATTTTCTCTCCTCAATTACAAACCTCGGCCCTGGCAGCCCACTGATTCTCTCGTCATCGCCGGCTATATGTACCAAACTCTGACCGACACCTGGGAGCGTGAGCTCGACCGCGCCAAGGTGGAAGCGATCGTCGGCCCAGACCGTTCCAAGGATCTCTTCGCCGAAGATTCCCCTATGGATCACTTCATCATCGGCGATCCCAACGTCCCCAACGACGGCTCGAAAACTTCCCACGCCGTGCACCGCCGCAACGATGACGATGACGACGACAGCCCCACCGATACAGTTCTGAAAGCTGCCGCGATCACCTCCGGCAGCGAGATCGTCCGCACGCCCGAATCTTTCGCCGACCTTTCCTCTGCTCTCTGGCCTTCGATTCAGAGCTACCTCGAGCAAACGCAAAGCGAGATTCGCCAAACTCTAGGCAGCAACAATTGGGTCGTCAGCGGCGATCACACCGCCACCGGCAAGCCTCTCCTCGCCAATGACACCCATCTCGAACTCTCCATCCCGCCGATCTGGTACGAAATTCATCTCAGTGCTCCCAGCTATAACGCCGAAGGGTTCACTCTCCCCGGTGCTCCGTTGATTGTCATCGGCCACAATGACCGCATCGCCTGGGGCTTTACGAATAACGGCGCCGACATCCAGGATCTTTATATCGAATCCTTCAATCCCTCCTCGCCAGATGATTATCGAGTCAACGGTGCTTGGGTCAAAGCGCAAACTTTCGACGAAGTGATTCACGTCAAGGGTCAAGCCGACGATCATCTAAAAGTAGTCGTCACCCGCCACGGCCCCGTCGTCCGCCGCGAAGCCGACAAAGTCTACGCCCTCCGCTGGACGGCCCTCGAACCCGGCGGCCTGGCAAACACTTACAACTGGCTCTCCCGCGCCCAAAATTGGGATGAATTTCGTGCAGCGATGAAGAATGTTTGGGGCCCCGGCCAAAACGCCGTCTACGCCGACGTCGATGGCAACATCGGCTACATCATGGCCGCCCGCGTTCCCATTCGAAAAGAAGGCCACGGCGAGGTCCCCGTCCCCGGCGATACCGACGACTACGAATGGACGGGCTACATTCCCTTCGACCAGCTTCCCCAAGCTCTCAATCCCGACAGCGGCCTCATCGTCACCGCCAACGCCCGCGTTGTCGGCCCCGGTTACAAACCCTATCTAACCGACCGCTGGGAAGAGCCCTATCGCACCGCCCGGATCTACGATCTTCTCCATAATAAAAAAGGCCTTCGCCCCATCGATATGCTTAAGGTGGAAACCGATACCTACAGCTTCCCCCACGTTTTCCTCGCTGACCAACTGACCGCTGCGTCCAAAACCGTGCGACCGAACGATCCTCGAGCACAAAGACTTGTCGATGGCCTCAAAGACTGGAATGGAATCGCCGATGCCGATTCCCCCCTCGTCTCATTCCTCGAGATGGTTCGCCGCGCGTCGTTGCATTTGCTCCTCGAGCCTTATCTCGGCAAAGACACGAATCTCTACGAATGGCGCACCACCACTTTCCTGCAAAAAATCCTGGCCGAACGCCCGCCAAACTGGCTCCCTCCCGCCTACAAAAACTACGACGAATTGCTAGCCGCCGCTGCCGATCGCGCCGTCTCCATGCTCGCCGAACAATCAAAAAACAACCGCATCCAGGACTGGGAGTGGAAAGAATTTGATTCGCTGGATATGCTCCACCCCGTTGGCCGCCAAGGCGTGCTCAGACAATTGTTTAGCATCACTGGAAAACCGCAATCCGGTACGCTCTACAGCGTTCGCGCCGCCACCACCCATCACGGCCCTTCCATGCGCTTCATCGCCAATCTTGCGAACTGGGATGACTCCATCCTGCTCATCCCCGCAGGCGAATCCGGCCAACTGGGCAGCGGCCATTACACCGATCAATTTTCCTATTGGTACGAGGGCAAACCCATCGTCATGCCCTTCAGCGACGCCGCCGGAGCAAAAACGCGAAAACATACGCTAACTCTGAAACCATCTTTGTGATTCGAACCGATCTCAATCCACTATGCCCGAACTGCCCGAAATAGAAGCCATCGCACAGACATTGCGCCCTTTGGTGAAGCGCCAGCAAATCCCCTATATCCACGTCCTTCACCCAATCGCCACAAAACCGCAATCCCCCTCCCACCTCGCACGAACTGCCGAAGGCCAGCGGATCCTTGCCGTAAAAAGACGCGGTAAATATCTTTACCTCCAACTCCCAAATGCAATCATCACTCTGCATTTCAAGCTCGACGGCCAGCTTCTCTGGTTTTCAAGTCCAGCAAATATGCTCGCAGTCGCAAACCAGCCTGTCTCCGGCGTCCACGTCGACGTAGCCTTCGAACTCAGCACAGGCGTCCTCGCTTTCGCCGACAGCCGTCATTTCGGCCGCGTTCAAGCGTGGGACTCTGAGCAAGCCTGCCCCGCACTCGCAAACTTGGGCATCGATGCCCTGTCCACAGAATTCACGCCCGCCCTATTCGCAAAATTGCTAGCCGCGTCGAAGCGCCCGATCAAGGACTTTCTCCTCGATCAATCCCACGTTGCAGGCGTCGGCAACATCTATTCTTGCGAATCCTTCTGGCACGCCAAACTCAACCCCCGTCGCCGCGCACATTCCTTGAACGCCTCCGAATCTCGCCGCCTACACAAAGCGATTGTCTCCGTTCTCGCGCGTGCCTTAGAATGCTGTGTACATCCGCCGCCGGATTTTCGCGACGCGGACTGGTGGTTTCAGGGCTTGGAAAATATTCTTCGCGTCTACGATCGCGAAGGAAAACCATGCCGCCGCTGCAGAAACGAGATCAAGCGCATCGCGCAAGGCGGCCGTTCCACTTATTTTTGTGCACACTGTCAAAGATAGCCGTTCGGATTAGAGGCTAACCACGTGAATCAACCCGCAACCAAGAAGCCTGAGCCGCCCAAGAAGCCCGACTTCGAGCGCTCCCTAGCTCGCCTTGAAGAAGTCGTCCGCCGCCTCGAAAGCCCCCAGCTTTCTCTCGACGATGCCATGAAACTCTTCGAAGAAGGTGTGGCTCTGTCACGCGAATGCCAGAAGCAGCTCGAAGAAGCCGAAGGCCGCGTCGAAATCCTGCTCAAAAAAGCCGATGGCAAACTCACCGCCGAGCTTTTCGATCCCGAAGGCGAGGCCGAGTCGTGATCCACACTGCCCCCACTAGCTGCCCGATTATCCCGGGAACGCCAATCTCCAGACAGGCGTCCAAACCCACTTTCCTCCTCCCCTTCCCATTCCCTCTACAATGAATCTCCCCAACTTCTTCGAAGAAGACCGCGTAGCGGTCGATGCCTCCCTCGACCGTCTCATGCCTGCGGAATCGGCTCAGCCACCTTCCATTCACCAAGCGATGCGCTACAGCGTCTTCGCTGGAGGAAAACGCATCCGCCCCATCCTCTGCCTAGAAACCGCTCGCATCTTCGATTCAAATGTAGCGGCGGCCCACCACCCCGCCTGCGCCATAGAGTTCATCCACACATATTCCCTCATCCACGATGACCTCCCCGCCCTCGACAACGATGATCTCCGCCGCGGTAAGCCCACAAGCCACAAAAAATTCGGCGAAGCCGCCGCCATCCTAGCCGGTGACGCTCTGCTCACTCTCGCGTTCGAAACCATCGCCACCGCCCCCGTGGACGCCATTCGCCGCGTCGCCATGCTGTCTGAAATTTCCACCGCCGCCGGCACAATCAACGGCATGGTCGGCGGCCAGGTCGCCGACCTCGAAGCCGAAGGCAAGCGTATCGATCCAGAAATGCTCGAATACATCCACCGCTCCAAAACAGCGGCCCTTATCTGCGCCTCCGTCTCATCTGGCGCCATCTGTGCAGGCGCCTCCCCAGAAGATGTAGCCCGTCTCCGCAGGTTTGGCGAATCCCTTGGTCTTCTCTTTCAAGTCACCGACGACATCCTCGACGTCGAAGAATCCTCCGCCGCCCTTGGCAAGACCGCCGGCAAAGACGCCGCCCAGCAAAAAGCCACCTACCCTGCGGTCCATGGCCTTGAGCGTTCTCACCAAATCGCGAACGACCTGGCCACAAAAGCCATCGCCGAACTCGCCCCCTTCGCCAATCGCGCCTTCCGCCTCCGCGAAATTGCCGAATACCTCGTCCGCCGCCGTGCCTGACGAGCCTTACCCCGCATCCGATCTCAAAGCCTCCGCAACGCTTCCGCACTCTCCGTACTCTCTGTGACCTCTGTGTTAAAATTCCCCCGCGCCGCTCCTCGCTCCCTCCATGACAACCGCGAACCATCCATGAAATCCAAGCTAGAACGCAAACGCCTAGACACGCTCCTAGTCCAGCGCGGCCTCGCCGAATCACAGCAAAAAGCCCAAGCGATCATCCTCGCTGGCGAAGTTCTCGTAAATGGCGTCGTTGTCCAGAAAGCTGGAACTCCGGTCGCCATCGATGCCCAACTCAAAATAAAAAGCCGCCATCTAAAATACGCGAGCCGCGGAGGCCTGAAGCTCGACGGCGCTCTCCAAGACTTCGAGATAGACCCCGCAGACCTCCTCTGCCTCGACGTAGGCGCTTCTACCGGCGGCTTCACCGATTGTCTGTTACAGCGCGGCGCCGTCCGCGTCTATGCCGTCGACGTGACCATCTCCCAACTCGACTGGAAGCTCCAGAAAGATCCCCGTGTCACCGCCATCGAACGCAACGCCCGCCAATTAACCGCCAGGGATCTCCCCGAACAGGTCGATCTCGTCGTCGCCGACGTCTCCTTCATTTCCGTTTGCAAAATTCTGAAGCCTGCTTCCCTCTGTGCAAAGCCCGGCGCTAGCTTTCTGATTCTCATCAAGCCCCAATTCGAACTGCGCCGCGACGATATCGGCCCCGGCGGAATCGTCAAAGACCCTCGCTTGCATCAAAAAGCCATCGCCAGCGTGCGGCAAGCCGCTGAAGCCGAAGGCTTATCCTGCATCAAGGTCTGCCCTAGCCGCCTGACTGGCGCCGAAGGCAATCAAGAGTATTTTCTCCACGCTCGCAAACCGCTCCTGCGCTAGAATCACTCAACGCTATGCAAACAGCTCCGATCTTCAATACCATCGGCGTCATCTCCCGCCCGCGCCGCTCAAATCTTTCCACCCTGGTCCCGCCTCTTCTCCAGTGGCTCGAAGCCCGCAGCCTGCGCGTCATTTACGATGAAGAAACCGCTTCCGCCCTGCCCAATCCATCGAAAGGCGACACCCGCGAACATCTCGCTGACCAGTCCGACATTCTGTTGGTCCTCGGCGGAGACGGTACACTTTTGGCCGCCGCACGCGTTGCTGCCGCGCGCAGCATTCCCATCCTGCCCATCAATATGGGCAGCCTGGGCTTCCTGACCAGTTTCACCGTCGACGAACTCTATCCCGCCCTTGAAGAAACCCTGGCCGGACGCTCCTCCATGAGCCAGCGCGTCATGCTCCAGGTCGAGCTCGTCCGGGCAGAGGCTGTCGTCGATCTTCAGCACGTCCTTAACGATGCCGTAGTCAACAAAAGCGCTCTTGCCCGCATGATTGAACTCGAGCTCTTCATCGATGACGACTTCGTCTGCCGCTACCGCGCGGACGGTCTTGTCCTCGCGACTCCGACCGGTTCCACCGCTTATTCCCTCTCCGCCGGCGGCCCAATCGTCCACCCTGCCGTCGAAGCCTTCATCATCACTCCGATTTGTCCGCACACTCTCACCGATCGCCCCGTCGTTGTGCGCGACTCCTCTCGCATCGAAGTAAGGCTGGCGGGAAATTCCGAATCTGTTTTCCTAACCCTCGACGGCCAAAAAGGTATCCCCATGCAATCGGATGATCGCATCCGTATCACTCGTTCCCCGCAATGCCTGAAATTGATCCAGCCTCCCAAGAAGTCCTATTTCGAGATCCTTCGCAGCAAGCTGAAATGGGGCGAAGCCTAGTTTTTTCGGAGCTACGGGACTCATCAGGTAGGTAATCGCAAACGCTTGTTTCCGTTCCGCTTTCTTGCGCGAATTCTCAAATATTGCGGCTCGATCCAAACAGTGTTCACGCGGTTCGGTTCGAGTTGGACGTTCCCACATCTGTCGAATCCCCGAACCGTGTAAACTTTCCCGAGCATGCTTTTGAACAGGTTCTCTGTGCCCAGTTCATCCTTTACGCCTTCCGGAAACGTCAAGGGTGGCATCCCGACAACCTTCACCTTGTCTCCGATCCGGAACTTTTTGGTCATTGCTAATCACATTTCGCCCCCCGCTAAGCCAGCGCCAGATTCAAATTCTCAATCGCCTCATCGATCTCCGCTGTATTCTTGTAACCGACGGTAACGCAATCCACTCCCGCATTCCGGAACGCGAATCTCATCGCCGCCCTGCGGTCCTCCCGATTAAACGTTCCTTCGCCCGCCAGCTTCATGCTGATCACGCCCATTCCCGCTTTCCGCGCCTCTTTCACGTGCGTAACAACTTCGGGCACGTTTCCCAATCCATCGGTGTTGTAATCCTCCGCGTCCATTCGCGTGCCCTTGTGATTCATCCGAATCATGGCGACGTCCAGCCATTTGTTCTCCGGAACCCGTCGCAACGCGGGAAGCCCGTGCACCGACGCTCCATGACTCACGATCATCTTCCTACGCTCGGCTTCCAGAATTCCCTCCTGCCACCTGCTCGTGTCCACAGGCCATGTCGCGGTATGCTGCCAGTGCAACAGCATAATGTCGAAGTATTCCGTATTCGCAAGTTTGCGCAATTCATCGAGTTTCTCCAGCGGATCCCCGCCGTCCCAGGTAGTCACTTTCGACATAATTCGGTAGCTATCGCGCGGAATGCCCTTCAACGCCATTCCCAGCATCCGCTGCGTCTCGCCATAAGACTCCGCCGTCTCGAAAAACCGAATCCCGTTGTCGTACGCGTAGCGCACCAGCCTCGTAAATCCGCCCTGCCCCAAATCGCGCTGCACCTGCCCGCCAAAGCTCCCCGTTCCAAACGCCAGCCGCGTCACCTTAACTCCCGATTTTCCCAGCGTCACCCAATCCGTCGCGCTCTGCCGCGCGACGCTTTTCCCCGCCGCGCCCAACGGAAGGCTCGCGGTTACAGCAACGGCTCCGCCGACAATTCCGGCCTTCAGGAATTCACGTCTTGTGTAGTGGGACATGGAAGCACCTCAAATCGAGCGAAGAATGCCGCGAGTGGACTGGAGCGAAGATGCAGCTTCGGCTGGGCGCCACAGCCCGTCCATCCACCCAAAGCACGACCAGCCAATCTTAATACCAATCTCAAATCCCGGTGTAACGCAATCGTTGGGCAGTCATTTGGCTAATCGTCCGATGACAGCATTCATCTGGCACTCTATGTGACTCCTTGCAAACCGGAAAGCTGCGTACTTAGCAGCCGGGTATTCGATTGTCACGTTTATTAGGCACTGAGCCTTAACTAGCGCCAAGACCTGGGCTACCGACCCCAAATACTGCGATGACGAATGGTCTCTCAGGTCTGTGCACTACTGCACACACCAATATCCATGCGTGCGGCGGGAGCGGGGAGAGCAGCCCAAAGTTCAGATGGGTCCTTCATCTGCACACCCAATGGCATAGGAGGCCATGCCACTGCTCAAACCTTGGCATCCAAAACAAGTTAGCAATCTCGTTTCAAGCTCCGCCCTATGTCAATGCTATTACTCTCAAACCGCACTGGTAGTCGCGGGCTGTGCAAGAAGGGACAGACAGTGCCGATTTGAAACATCAAACTACCGCCTTCAAGAACTCCCGCACATAGAAATATCCTGCGAGATCTTCTGGAGGAATAAATGAAAAACCCAGTCATTTTGTTTTTGTTTTTCTTGGCATCGGCTGTGAACGCTGCTGCCCAAGCACCAAATCTAAAAACAGCGGGCAACTTTGCAGTGCTGGCGGGTGGTGGAATCGTCAACGCTGACGCGGGAACCACGATTGTCGGTAATGTGGGTAGTTCTCCCACACCCACGGTCACAGGACTTTTAGCAAGCCAGGTGACCGGCACGTTGTACACAGCCGCAAACGCCGTAACAACAACAGCTCAGACCGATCTGACAGCAGCCTACGTTGACGCGGCCGGCAGGCCGTCGTGTACGGCTCTGACTGGAGCGCTCGGCACAGGGACGAATGCTAATTTGGGCCCTGGACTTTACTGCTATTCGACAGCGGCCCTACTGAACGGGACCCTGACACTGACCGGAAGCTCCACCGACGTTTGGATCTTCCAGATCGGCAGCACTTTGACGACAGCCACGGGTGCCACTGTGGCGTTTGCGGGTGGCGCATCGCCCTGCAATGTCTATTGGCAGGTGGGCTCCTCCGCGACCATACAGACGGGCAACGCCTTTGCGGGAAATATTATGGCGCTAGCGAGCATCACGCTGAATGGCGGTAGCTTGAGCGGACGGGCTCTGGCCAGAAACGGTACGGTCACGATCAGCGGTCAGGAGACCATAGTCAGTGGATGTTCTTCAGGGACGGTTACCCCACCGACCATCGTGGTTTCGCCTGTAAACTCCGCGATCATTTGCGGGGCCGCGGGCTCATCCATCACCAAAACCGCGGTTGTCCTGTCAAACGGCGTCCCCGTCGTAGGCGCGACGGTAACGTTTACTGTCACCGGACCGGACTCTGGGAAGAGCGGGACCGCAGTCACGGATGCTACCGGTACGGCGACGTTCAAAATCACGGCACCTTCTTTAACCTCTTCAGCCGGAGATAGTATTGTTGCCACTGAAACCGGCGGAACGGTTATCTCGAACACCACTTATGCGACCTGTTCGGGATCAACCTCAGGATCATTCTGCTCGCCGGCGCCATCCCCTGCTGTCACCCTCATGAGTGTGACAACAGGTCCGCCTAAGCAGGTAGTCCTCTCCGTTCAATCTACAGGCGGATTGTCTTCCGTAATAGTCGATACCCCTCCGACTACGAATGCTACTGTCGCCATCTTACCGTTCGACAGTGGAACGACCCAGGCTCTGGGAGTCACAGCCACGAAGATCAATCAGTCGGCATCGGCCGAGATTGAATTAACTGTTGTAGATCTATGTGGTCATACAACTGTGTTTGATCCGGTCTTTGCAACGATCACAATTCCCAGGTTCAATTCCCCCGTTACTCGAAGTTTCAACTTCAATCATCGGGAAGTAGCTCACTTCAATGGTGTCGGACATACGGAAGGGATTGTGCTCCTTCACAACGATACGCCCGGTGTCCAATCACTGCTGATCAGGGTCAATAGATCCGAGTTTCGGACTAAGCTTTCGGATGGAGAAGTCAAAAAGATCGATATTTCATCTGCTTTGATCCATGGTTCCAACACTGTTACGGTTGTTGCTATCGGCCGTCCGAATGGTTCCGTCGATTTAAGCATCTCCGACGGGAAGTAACCATACTGGCGGGTTCGCATCTCACATTTTCCAGGCTAGCCTGGGTGAAAGCGAACCCGCTGCTTTCTTGATTGAAACTGCACAATATCTCTCGAAGTCGGCAGAGCCGATGGGAGCGTATGGCGTGGCGCATCGACCATCGACTAAAAAAAATGGTCTGTTCTACCCATTCTCTGGAGGGCCAGCCGAACCGGCCGTAGGACGTAATATGCGACGGAAAGAAATCTGGGCATCGGCAGAAACCAACGGTCACGTTCAGTCGGCTTGAGCTTACTCAAGAAATAGCGGAATAGGATTTTTGCCCGGTCCCGGAAGCGTTCACGAATCTCAAGCTGACAAGTGATGCCGCCTTGCAAACCCCAGCGTTCGCCGGGCTCCTCGAAAAGACGCGTACAGGCCTGCGCGGCCAAGGCCTTCGCAGTGCGATCGATCTTTAGATCCAGGGCAAGTTTCGGGGGCAGTGCGGCGCCAAGCAAACCCTGCGCCAAGAGAAGACCAGTCCCTAAGGCACGCTTAAGGCCCAAATCGTCCGCCTCGTACAGTACGTAATGCCAGTCTAAATCTGGGGCTGCCAAGATCTCCGCGATGTCGCAGATGAACTTAAGTTGTACCCAGCGGTGCTTAGCCGCGTGCATGGAGAGAAGCAGCAGGTAGGTCTCCAGCCGCAGACTTCGCACATCTTCTCCCGCTATGGATATCGTCTCTAAATGCTGCAGGAGCCGATCCGGATCACCAGCAAGACACGCGGATCTACTGGTGAATCGCCAATGTAAATCCACACGCACCTTTCCATCCACACGATAAAGCAGCATTTCATGCTTCTCGCGCAAGAATTGATTCAGTTCGCCAGTTTCAACCCACTCAGGAGCGTAGCCCCGGTCAATGAGGAGCCGCCGGGCCCGCAGGGCGTCCCGCTCACCAATCATGATGTCCAGGTCGCCAAAACCGCGGAGCGACAAATCGCCATAGAGCCTGACGGAAAGCGCAGGGCCTTTGAAGGGCACAGCAGGAATACCGTGCGCGTCAAGGAAACAGAGAATGGCTATTAATTCCTTCGCAAGTAGCCGGCTCTCCGAAGCGTCGGCTTCGTGGCGCGCTCGCAGCGGTTCGAGGACGCCGCTCGGCACAATATCCCCACAGATTCGGTCGAGGTTTCGATAGCTGAGCGATAGCGTGTCGTGACGAAGCGCCAATCGAACAAATTGGAACCAGTCTATTTCTTTCCGAGCGGCCTCTCTTATCCGCTGCAACATTTCCGGGTTGGTACGAGTACGGGCACAACAGAGAAGTAGTTCGATTTCCGGGAGAGGCGCCGCAGTTCGCTGCTGCCGAATCTGCTTCTGCATGATTTCGTTTGAGATCATGAGTCCAAGAGCTCCCGAAATCGAGCAGGGAACCGATCAAAATCATGTCCCGTTTCGAGGCGGTAGCACGGCGTAGAGGCCACCAGTTGCCCCAGGGCATCCAAATGAGCGCGGCACGAGTTCGCCTCGGTAAGCAACACGTTGGGAGCCAGTTCCAACAACGCTTCGTCAGAATTCATGCGCGAAACAACGCTCTTCTCAGCATTTGCAATGCGTGGAATCACAATGGCTGCGGGTCGAGCCTCAACGGCCACTTTCGCACCATAGACTTGCGTGGGGTGGATTTGATTCTTCCGCCATCCGGGACGCTTGGGAGCACTCAGCAGAAAACTCAGCTCCGGAAAGAAGCTGGCGGTTTGGTCACTGACATCGACCGCCTCAGGAAATGCCAGGACCCGGATGCCATTCGGCCGGTCAACCAGAAAGACCATATCGTCGCTCATATAGTCAAAATTGGCTCTAAGAGACGCAACCGTTAGGGTGGATTTGCCCGCACCGCTTGTGCCAGGAATCAGAAGACACTTGCCATTTGCGCTGAAGCCGCCAGCGTGCAGGCTATAGAACCCGCGACGCTTTAGTATTTCAATGAGGCATATCGTGAGTAGAAGATGAGAGGCCAGCCATAGGTTGTCAATCTCCGGTTCGAGTACTGAAAACCATGCGTTGCCCGAGCCAGGGCTGCACAATACCCGAACCCGATCATCGCCACAAAGGTAGATTTGGTCTTCGGCTTCGAAGTAGCTCGCATCGCCTCTCTCCAGTTGGTAAAAGGGCTTCTCCCTCCCCGGCGGTTTTCCGAAGCGATGCTCTTTCGAACTCGAAACGGACTCGAAGTCGAAAAAAATAGTCTCGGCGGACTCTTCATTCGAGGGAAGAATTTGGAATCTAGAATCGAGGCATGTTGCGATTGCGGCCGAGGACAACACCCTGAGATTAAGACCGTGGAAACTGTAGGTTTGCGTGCGCCGGATTTTGCTCACGATCTTGACTGCTCCAGTTCGGAATTTCCGGAGGGAACCACGCGCGGCTGCGTAGCGCCGGAAATTCGATACATCTCTGCGTACAAAGGCCGCGGATCCCGCGTTTCCAGGAACGGCACTCCGTCTTTGAGCAACCAGCAATGGCCGACAAACTCTTCTTTGACCTTGCCCATGCCGAAACACAGAGACACGTTCAGGCCTTCCCGT
>Ga0187820_1000015_pt1 | contig 27794 bp, 30 predicted proteins | sample NC_wetland_sal_i_19_FD_132409 | JGI IMG/M metagenome (GOLD analysis project Ga0187820, IMG submission 132409) | Wetland sediment microbial communities from Neuse River Estuary, North Carolina, USA - SO4_5 | ecosystem: Environmental > Aquatic > Freshwater > Wetlands > Sediment | place: USA: North... | reverse complement strand
GACGAGAGGCCAGGTCCAAATGAACTTGGAACTAGTCATTCGATTCGACTACGGTTCGGTGGTTCCCTGGGTGCGGGGCGCCGAGCGGGGAATCTCGGCGATCGCTGGCCCGGACAAGCTCGCACTGCGCACGGAAGTGCCGCTTCGCGGCGAAAATCTCAAAACGGTCGCAACATTTACAGTGAAGGAAGGCGCTCGAGTACCCTTTGAGCTTACCTGGCATCCCTCGCAGCAAGCCGAACCTTCCGCGCTGGACGTGGACCAAGCGATTCAGGACACGGAAAGATGGTGGCGGGAGTGGTCTGATCGCTGCACGTATCAAGGCAAATGGCGCGACGCGGTTTTGCGCTCGCTGATCACGCTCAAGGCGCTCACATTTTTGCCCACGGGCGGGATCGTGGCAGCGCCTACAACTTCACTCCCGGAATGGCCGGGCGGTCCGCGCAATTGGGACTATCGCTTTTGTTGGGTGCGTGACGCGTCGCTCACTCTGCACTCCTTGCTCGACGCCGGATACCATGACGAAGCGCGAGAGTGGCGAGAATGGCTTCTGCGAGCCGTCGCCGGCAGCCCCTCCCAACTCAACATCGTCTACGGCATACACGGCGAACGGAGGCTCACCGAGCTGGAACTGCCTTGGCTCCCAGGCTACGCGAAATCCGCGCCGGTACGCACCGGCAATGCCGCGTACAGCCAGTTTCAATTGGATATCTACGGAGAAATTTCCAATACTCTTTTTCAGTGCCGCAAGGCCGGACTGGAACCGCCCAAGGACGAGGGCGAAGATGTGGCTCAGGCCATGATTGAATTTCTCGAGACCGGATGGGACCAGCCGGATGATGGCATCTGGGAAATGCGCGGCCCGCGCCGCCATTTCGTTCACTCCAAGGTCATGGCGTGGGTCGCCGTCGATCGCGCCATCAAGTCCGCAGAGCAGGGCTGGTTCTCTGGAGATATCGAGCGATGGAAAGCTCTCCGAAGGACTATTCACGAGGAGGTTTGCCAGCAAGGTTTTGATGCCGGCCTGAATTGCTTTGTGCAGTATTATGGCTCGAAACATCTTGACGCCAGCCTGCTCATGATGCCTTTGTTCGGCTTTCTACCGTCGGATGATCCCCGCGTCACCGGCACGGTGAAAGCCATCGAAACAAACCTCATGGAGGACGGCTTTGTCGGGCGGTACACGCAGGATGCCGCCGTCGATGGGCTGCCTCATGGAGAGGGGAAATTCCTCGCCTGCTCATTTTGGTTGGCGGACAATTATGTCTTGCAGAACCGGCGAGAGGACGCCGTGGGTCTATTCGAACGCTTGCTTGCCATCCGGAATGAGGTCGGCCTGCTTTCTGAGGAATACGATCCAGCCGCAAAGTGTCTGCTCGGCAATTTCCCTCAGGCGTTTTCTCACGTCGGCTTGGTGAACACGGCATTCAGTTTGGGCCGCTCTGATCTTCAGGCCGTCGTTGGCAAAGCGGCCCCTGTCGTTTCCCGATGAGTGCTGGCCGCTTGCCGCGCTCCGCTCGTGCGTGAGCTAGTCTCCAACTTAGCTAATGCGATCGACTCTCTTCCTCAAATAATTGACCGAAAAGGCTGTGATAGACTTTTCTCCTATGACTAAACAGACGAACATTTTGGAATTGGAATGCTCATCCTGTGGCAAGAAGTTCGATTCGTCCGTGGAACAACACCTATGTACCTGCGGCAAACCGCTCTTTGCCAAATATGACCTGAAACATGCGGCTGCGACCCTCACCCTGGAAAACCTGAAATCACGCCCAACCAGCCTTTGGCGATACGCGGAGGTGCTGCCCAATGACGCTCCCGTTACGCTAGGGGAGGGCATGACGCCGCTTGTGGCTGCCAGGAGGCTGGGAGCCTCCCTAGGCGCATTCAATCTGTTGGTTAAGGACGAAGGCTTAAACCCGACCGGTTCTTTCAAGGCACGAGGCATGACTGCCGCCGTAACTCGCGCCAAGCAATTGGGAGCAAAGGCTTTAGCTACTCCCACGGCGGGCAATGCAGGCGGCGCCTTGGCAGCCTATGCCGCCGCAGCCGGCCTTCCTGCCGTCATTGTCATGCCAGCAGACACGCCTTCCGCAAACGTCATGGAATGCCAAGCCTTTGGCGCTAAAGTCATCAAATTAAACGGGTTAATCTCCGATTGCGGCAAGTACGTCGCGGAGCGCAAAGATCGCGAAGGCTGGTACGACGTTAGCACACTCAAAGAGCCCTATCGCATAGAGGGCAAGAAGTCCATGGGCTACGAGCTGTGGGAGCAGCTCGGTGGCAAACTACCCGACGTTATTTTCTATCCTACGGGAGGAGGCGTTGGCCTCATCGGCATGTGCAAAGCGTTCGACGAAATGCAAGAGATGGGCTGGATCGGCTCGGAAAGACCGCGCATGGTTGTGGTACAGGCGGAAGGTTGCGCGCCGATCGTCAAAGCCTGGGAAGCACAGCGTACTACTTCTGAGTTTTTCCAAAACGCCGCTACTCTGGCTTCAGGACTGCGTGTTCCCGGTCCGCTGGGCGACTTCCTGATTTTGCGCATGTTGCGGCAGACTCACGGAACGGCTCTGACGGTTAGCGATGAAGAAATGTTGCAAGCAGGGAAGCAACTCGCCTCGCTTGAAGGAATCTTCGCCGCGCCGGAAGGCGCTGCAACCGTGAGTGCCGCTCGCAAGCTTGCCGCTTCCGGCTGGCTCAAACCGCACGAAACGGTCGTGCTCTTCAACACGGGCACCGGCTACAAGTATTCAGAAGCGTGGCAGCGCGCACTGCAGGCCTAATTTCTATGACGACACGCCGGCTTTATTACGACGATTCCTTCGAACGCGAGTTTACCGCGCGTGTCGTCTATTGCGAACCTCTCCCGCCGGACCTGAACTCTGGAATTACGGCCCCGGCCATGGGCTTGCTTCTGGATCGCACTGCGTTCTATCCGACTTCCGGAGGCCAGCCCCACGATCTGGGCAAAATCGGAGATGCCAACGTCATCGACGTTCGCGACGAGGGCGACGAAATCATTCACGTCGTCGATCGCCGACCGGAAAGTCCGGACGTCCTTGGCTGCATCAACTGGCCTCGCCGGTTCGATCACATGCAACAACATACCGGGCAGCATCTCCTTTCGGCGATGTTTCAAGAGCGTTTTGGCCGGTCCACCGTTTCCTTTCATCTCGGATTAGACGTGAGCACCATCGACTTGCGCGGCCCGGAGCCTTCGGACGAAATTCTCGAAGGCGCGGAACGTGCCGCGAATACAATCATCTTTGAAGACCGGCCAGTGACGGTCCGATATGGCACCGCGGAAGACTTGGCCGGACTTGGCGTTCGCAAAGAAGTGGACCGGAAAGGAATCTTGCGCGCCATTGAGATCGAAGGCGCCGACCTCCAACCCTGCGGAGGGACGCACGTCAAAAGCACCGGCCAGATCGGAACGCTGCTCGTCAGGCGCTGCACAAAAATGCGGCAGGACTGGCGCGTGGAATTTGTTTGCGGCGCTCGAGCCGAACGCTCCGCGCGCGGGGATTATCTTCGCCTTCGCGCTGCATCCGAAAAGCTGAGCTGCGCTCCGGAGGATCTCATTGCCGCGTCCGAGCGCGCCATTGCGGAACGTGACGCGAATTTCAAGCGGACTCGTTCACTCCTCCAGCGACTCGCGGAAATCGAAGCGGCGCATGCCGTGCGCGAAGCTCCCCCTAGCCCCGCGGGCCTACGAATCATCCAACGAGTGTTCGGAGACGTCGAGCCCGAGTTCCTCGCTTACTTCGCAACCGAAATTGCAAGAATTGAGAAGTCCGTAGCGCTCCTCGCGAGGCTCGGTTGCGGCCATGTTTTCTTTGCCCAGCATCCCTCCGCAGCCAAAGATATGAACGCCTTGCTCAAAGAAGTCTTGGCAAAAGTCGGTGGAAAAGGCGGTGGCACACGCGATTTCGCTCGAGGCCGTCTGAACGACCCCACCCACGGCGAAAGAGCCGTAGCGCTCGCGCGGGAACTTCTTGTGGCCGATCAACCCGTGAGCTAACGAGCCGGAAGGGAACTGCTAGAACAGGCGTGTACGAACGCGATCCGGGATTCGATGCAAATCGATCAGCGTGAGGAAATCAATGGTTTTGAAATCGCGGTCAATCGCAGGCGGGCCGCAGAGCCGCGCCGAGACGTCCAGATAAGCGCGAAACAGCCGAGGTATTGTGGGCGCCAAAGTCCGCTCCCCGGCGGCGCGGCACTGGAATTCAGGTCTCGGCTTGGTGCGCAGCGCTGGTTCGATTAGAAATTTCTCTCGCAGCTCCTCATACAGGGCCATTCCCGCGTTTTCATCCTGTGAACTGAGCGAACTGCATCCAAGCAAGTAGCGCGCTCCACAGCTCATAGCGTATCGCACGATTCCTTTCCACAGCATGTGCAGCACGGCGCTATTGCGGTACTCCGTGTGCACGCAGGCTCTTCCCAGCTCGAGCACCTCCGCGCGGATCCTTTCAAACGGCGCGAAATCGAAAAACTGCTCGCTGTAATATCCCAGGTTTCCCTTCGCCCGGAAGCCGCTCTGCATCCGGTAAGTGCCCACAAGTTTGCCCGAGGCGCTCTCTCGAACCATCAAGTGATCGCAAATGAAATCGAAGCGGTCGCGATCGAGTTCCGTTTTCGCGGAGCTCTCCAGCCCTTCTCCTAATTCGCAATTAAAGACCAGATAGCGCAACCGCTGGCAATCGATCAGGTCGTCCAGCGTTTGCGCCATTCCGGCGCGAAACCGGCCTGTCGAAGCCAGCGGGTTCTCGCAGCCGTGCTCTAAGACCGCCGTGGGAGGCATGTTGAGAGTGTCCAATGCGCCGCATTACAAAAGTGTTTCAAGAGGGTGAATTACGTATTTCCAGGAGGTATCCGATGCGAAACAGTGATTTTGGTGGACGTGACAGGGTTCGAACCTGCGACCTCGTCGTTGCGAACGACGCGCTCTCCCAGCTGAGCTACACGCCCACGAGCAGCTACAAAATCTTAGCAGACGCTCAGAACCTTGCCAACTGAAGCTGGCCGAGTCTTTCCGCCCGGTTTGCAAAAATACACAGGAAAGGCAAAGCGGCAGAGGCGCGAGCTGCGCGCATCCTTGCACCCCTGCCAAACTACATCAACCAGGTAAGAGCTTGTGTGTTACGGACGATCCAAGCTGCCGCCCGCCGCCCGCTCCGCCACGATTTTGCGCGCGTTCTCGTACAGCGCGCGGGCTTGTGGAATGGCTTCCACAGCCTTCTGCACCTGCGGGTCCGCTTCGAGTTCAACCTTGAGCTCATCCTGCATGCCGAAGGTCGAGAAGAACACTTCCTCTTTGATCTTTCGCTTCACCCAATCCAGGTTCGCCGCCAAGTCCGGCTCCGTGTAGCGGACGTTGTGTTTGGTCAGGTAGTCCCGATAAGCCTTCATCACTTCGTCGTCCGCCGAGAATTCCTTCGTAATGGTCGGCCGGGTGCCCATGTAATATCGCGTAAAACCTCCCACGCCCCCCGGGAACGGATAAAAAACATCCGCGCGGAACATCTGCTCCTGGAAGTGATTGAACTTAGGCGTGGCCACTTCTATATCGGGAGTGATGCCGCCTCCTCCGGTGACTTGCCGTCCGCTGTCCGTCAGCTTAATCTCCGTCGGATGCTCGGGAACTTTCCGCTCATAGTGATACTCGTAGAGTGAGACCGACTTGTAATCGCGCTGGATCAAGCGGCCGCTAGGCGTGTAATAGCGCGCCGTGGTCAGAGCAAGCCCGGTATTTTCGCTGAGCGGCTGAACCGTTTGCACCAACCCCTTCCCGAAAGTAGTTTCTCCCACAATCAATCCACGATCGTGATCTTGCACCGCGCCCGAAACGATCTCCGTAGCCGACGCGGAATTGTTGTTCACCAGGATCACCAGGGGGGTCGTCATTCCCTGATTCCCGCGCAGCGCAAAGTAACGCTTCTCAAGGGATGACCGCCCATGGTGCGAGACGATGAGTTGATTTTTGTCCAGCAACATGTCCCCGACGGCGACCGCTTCATTCAGCAGCCCGCCGGGATTCCCGCGCATATCCAGGATCAAGCCGTCCAGCGTCGGGGCATGCAGATCGTTCAAAGCATCGGCGAGTTCGCGATCGGTGGTTTCGTTGAAGCCGGAAAGCCGAATGTAGCCGACTCCGGGCTTCAGCATAAACGCGATGTCCACGGAATGCCGTGGGATCTCATCTCGCGTCACCGTAAAAAGCAGAGGCTGTGCATAGCCTTCCCGGCTCATCGTAATCTTTACGACTGTGCCCTTCGGCCCCTTCAGCAAATCCGCAACTTCGGTCGTCGTAAGTCCGTCCGTCGACTTGTCGTCCACCTTCATGATCACGTCGCCCGGCCGGATTCCAGCCTTGAACGCCGGCGCGCCCACGTACGGCTGCATCACCACCGTGCGATTCTCTTTCGGTGCGACGATCATCCCCACGCCGTAATACCTTCCGCGCTGATCTTCCCGTAGCAGCGCAAACTGCCTGGCATCGAAGAAATTCGAGTGCGGATCCAGCACGCGCAGCATCCCGGGGATGGCGCCCTCGTAGACCGCTTTGTCCACGTCGATCGGCTCGGCGTAGTTCGCCTGGACCACGTCCAGCACATTGGTGAACTGCCGCAGCGCGGTGCTCTCATCCTCGGCTGACGAGGTCGTGGCGCGCACGTTCGGGCCGTAAATGGCTCCCAGAACTGCTGATATGAGAATGACGGAAACGACTAGAACCAGCCCACGGCGCTCTGATTTCATCCTGTCCTCGCGAATCCGCTGCAAGTCAAATTATAGCACACCCTAAAGTGTGGTTTGACACCGTAGGACGCCCTTTCTATGATGCCAACAGGCCGTCTTGCGGCCACCTTACGCCATGCTCAGCATGACTCACATGATTGTGCTCTTCATTGTGGTCTTGGTTGTTTTTGGGCCACAGAAGCTGCCCGAACTCGCCCGCGGCCTCGGCAAGCTTATGGCGGAATTCCGCAAAGCCTCCACCGATTTCAAGAGCGCCTTCGAGCAGGAAATGCGCGATATGGAACGCCAAGCCCTCCAGGCCGAGCGCAAGAAGTCCGCCGAAGCCGCGGCTGCTTCTGCCGCCGCGGTTGTTCAGCCCGCCACGCTGGCCGCGCTGCCCGGCGCCGAAACCACCACACCTACCTTAGACGCGGACACGCGCGCTACGGAAGCAATCGTGGTGACTCCAGTCGTGGAATCCGTGCCTCGCTCCGTCGCTGAGCCGACGCCGAAACCCGAGGAGCCGTCGAACGGAACATCCGCTGAAGCGATCGCCCAGCCTTCTCAAGTCCCCTCTCATGACCAACAGCAGCCAGTCTGATTCCCCTATCGTGCCCCGCGAAGAAGAGCCCGGCGCTCAGATGACTTTTTTCGAGCACCTCGTCGAGCTTCGTAAGCGCATTATCAATTCCATCGTAGCGATCTTGATTGGCGCCGCAGTCGGCTGGTTCGTGGCGCCCCATTTTGTCAACGTCATGGTGCGGCCCATGGTTGACGCCCTGAAATCCGCTCATCTCGATCCCAAACTCGTCTACTCTCATCCCGCCGGCTACCTCAACCTCCTCATTACCGTAAGCATTTACCTGGGAATCGTCATTGCGTCCCCGTGGGTCCTCTATCAAATCTGGCTGTTCGTGGCCCCCGCCCTTTACAAACACGAGCGTAGCGCCATCACAGGTTTTCTTTTCTCAACAGTTTTCCTCTTTCTCGCCGGCATCGCCTTTGGATATTTCATTTCTCTGCCGTATGTCCTGCGCTTTCTAATCAGTTTTCAGGGCCCCGTCGTCCCGCTTATCAACATCGACGAATATTTCGACTTGATTCTCCTTGTTCTTCTCGGCCTCGGACTGGTTTTTGAATTGCCCGTCCTCATCTTTTTTCTTTCGCTCTTCGGTATTGTTACGCCCCAGTTCCTGATCAAGAATTTTCGCTACGCCCTCTTGGTGATTGCCATCCTCGCTGCCGTCCTGACTCCTACGCCAGATGCCACCACGATGGTCCTCTTCATGTTGGTGTTGGTCGCGTTGTACTTTCTCGGAGTGGGCGTCTCCTGGTTGGTGGTGCGCAAGCGAAAACGCCGTTTGGCGGAAACCGCGGAGGCTCAATAGATGAATTTCTCGGTGAAAAATATTTTGCCCGCGTCGATTTGCGCGTCCGCGTTCTTCTTTGGTCTCGCCGGATGCAAAGCCAAAGCGGATAGCCCGCAGCCAGCACCCGCCGCCATGGATGCGCCTTTTATGAGCGCCGTCACCACGGCCGTGCCGCAGGCCGCCGATCAGGCTCCTCCGCCCAGCCAGACGGACGGCTTCGATGGCAACCGCGCCTTCGCCGATGTCGCCAAACAAGTCTCCTTCGGACCGCGTCCTTCCGGCTCGCCCGCCATCGCCCAAACGCAGGACTACATCCTTTCCGAATTGAAGAGTTACGGCTGCACCACCGATGTCGATTCCTTCAGCTCCGATACTCCCGCCGGCCACATCGCCATGAAAAACATCCTCGTCAAAATTCCCGGCGAAAAGCCCGGCATTATTATCCTCGGCACCCATTACGACACCAAGCGCCTCGAAAATTTTGTCGGTGCAGACGACGGCGGCTCCTCGACGGCCGTCATGCTCGAGCTCGCTCGTCACCTGTGCTCGCAACATGGCCGCTACGCCGTCTGGATCGCTTTCTTTGACGGCGAAGAAGCAGTCCGCCCCGAATGGCAGGATCCCGATAATTGTTACGGCAGCCGCGAAATGGCCGCCCGTCTCGCCATCGACGGCGACCTGCCAAAGATAAAAGCCTTTCTGCTCGCCGACCTGGTTGGCACCCGCACTCCTCACTTCAAGCGCGAATCTTACTCGACGAAAGCGCTCGTCGATCTCGTCTGGTCCGTCGCCAAAGGCCTCGGCTACGGCAACATCTTCATCGACGAATCCTCCGCCGTCGAAGACGACCACCAATCCTTCCTGAAACGCCACGTCCCCTCCGTCGACGTCATCGACCTCGACAACGGCCCCAACGGCGACGTCTATTACTGGCACACTCCGCAGGACACTCTCGACAAAATCAGCCCCAAAACCCTGGCCATCGTCGGCCACGTCTTCCTCGAATCCGTCAAACAGCTCCAATCGAAGTGACGATTCCCGTTCGGATCGTTTGATCTGTACGGCGAATTGCCGTACACTTATCTGCGGAGGAAAATCCTATGGGACATGCGATAACAAATCGCCGATCGCGAAAAGCAGAGCGTCTCGAAGCGCGCCTTACCCCGGAGCAAAAGAATCTGATTGCCCGCGCCGCAGCCTTGTCCGGCTTCACGGTCACCGAATTCGTGGTTGCGAGCGCTCAGCAAGCGGCGTCGGAAGCTATCAAGGACTTCGAGCTTCTGACGTTGCATGACTCCGCGCGCGACGTTTTTGTGAATGCGATCTTGAATCCTCCCGCTCCCAATGCAGCCGCGCGTTCCGCCGCCAAGCGCTACAAGAAAGGGATGGCCAAGTAGTTGAACGGTCGGCCGGAAAACCGCGCATTCTGGATTGAACCGCTCGGCCCTCAGCATGACCGGGCAGCATTTTCCTGCGGGGTTGATTCTCTTGATTTTTACCTTCAAAAACAGGCAGGGCAGGACCTCAAGAAGCACGCCGCGGTTTCCTTTGTTTTGACGCCCGATGGCAGGGAGATCGCCGGGTACTACACCCTTTCGCAGTACGCCGTGCAGCTTGCAAATGTTCCCGAACACCTCGCGAAGAAACTGCCGAAATATCCGATGGTTCCCACGCCGCTCATCGGGCGCCTGGCCGTCAGCACCGCGTTTCGCGGCCAACGCCACGGTGAAACGCTTCTGATGGACGCACTCAATCGAATTCTCCACCACAGCAAAGGACTGGCTTCTGCGGGTGTTATCGTCGATGCGATTGACGATGCGGCCGTCGCTTTCTACAAGAAATATGGATTTCTCGAGATCCCCAATGTCCCCAGGCGCCTCTTTCTTCCCATTGGCACCATCGACACACTTTTCGGATAGCCTGAGAATCGTTGCAGTACTCATTCGGTCTCTCCAAACTCTGTGCTAGATTCGATGGTCACAGAAAACTCATCTGCAGAATGAAAAACAAGCGCATCCAAGTCAAATCTTCCTCAGGCGAATACGCGATCCTCTGCGGCTCCGGACTTCTTCGCGCCGCCACGCACGAAATTCGCCGCCTCGGCAAGTTCTCTCGCATCCACATCGTCTCTTCGCCCAAAGTGTGGCGCGCAGTAGGGAAGGGAATCCCCCGCAGCTTCAGCAACAACGGCCAAATCCAATCTCATTTGATGAACGACGCCGAATCCGCCAAAAATCTCACCACCGCCGAAAAACTTCACCGCTCTCTAGTCCGCGCCGGCATCGATCGCCACTCCCTCCTCATCGCCATCGGCGGAGGCGTTGTTGGCGACGTCGCTGGCTTCGTTGCCTCCACCTGTCTTCGCGGCATCCCTCTCGTCCAAATCCCGACGACTCTCATCGCGCAAGTCGACAGCGCCGTCGGCGGAAAAACCGGCGTCAACCTCCCGGAAGGTAAAAATCTCATCGGCACGTTCTATCCCGCCCGCCTCGTCCTTGTGGATTCCGCTCTTCTCAAAACGCTTCCGGATCGCCAATACCGCGGCGGACTGGCCGAAGTCATCAAATACGGCGTCATCGCCGACGCAAAACTTTTCGCCTATCTAGAAAAAAACTTTGACGCCGTTCTCCGCCGCGATCCCGCCGCTCTTGCCTACATCATCCCGCGCTGTCTGGAGATCAAAGCCCGCGTTGTTAGCCGCGACGAACGCGAATCCGGCCTCCGCGAAATCCTCAATTTCGGCCACACCTTCGGCCACGCCCTCGAAACCGTCACCAACTACCGCACCTACCAGCACGGCGAAGCCGTCGCCTGGGGCATGATGGCGGCCGCCCTACTCGGCCACGAACTCGGCCTCACTCGCGCTGACGAAGTCTCCCGCATCGTCTCGCTAGTTCGCCGCATGGCCCCGCTCCCTCCGTGGCCCAACGTCCCTCCCAAAAAACTAATCGCCCTCATGCATTCCGATAAAAAAGCCCGCGCCGGCAAACTCCGCTTCGTCCTCGCCCCTCGCATAGGCAAAGCCCGTTCCCACGACGGCGTCCCCCTCGAAACTCTCGAGCGCGTTCTCCATTTCGCCCCGCACTTCCTCAACGATCGAGGCATCGGTCGTCGCTAATGTGAAAAGGTTGAAAGTCGAAAGTTAAAAGTTGAAAGTAGGGGCCCGGCCGTTAGCCGATCACTATGCTGCGAGGATGACCATGCAACGATTCACTGAAATAAAGGTTTGGCAGCGCGGACACTCTTTGGTTCTCAAAGTCTATCGACTCACGACCGGCTTCCCACTTGCCGAACGCTACGGCCTGACCTCACAATTGCGGAGAGCGATTCTTTCCGTGCCCACCAACATAGCCGAAGGTTCAAAACGAGTTAGCAACCAGGAGTACGCGCGATTCTTGAACATGGCAGAAGCTTCTCTGGCCGAAGCGGAGTACCTTCTTCTTGTAAGCCGCGATTTGGAGTATGCGACGCCCGCCGCAGTCAACGTCTGCTTCACGGAAGTCGCTGCTTTGGCCAGCATGCTTCACGGGCTCCGTAGGAAAGTCGAAGGCAAATGATTCAAGCACGCGCTCTATCGACTTTCGACTTTAACCCCAGACGCAAACTGAGCCGTGCCACAAACGAGCAACCAGCCACAACGTATCCCTCTTACTTCAACCTTCAACTTTCAACTTTCGACCCCCAGCCCACGCGGAAACCGAGCCGAACCCCAAACAAGTACTTAGCCGTATCATCTTGTTACTTCAACTTTCAACTTTCAACTGTCGACTCTCTCTTCAAGACTCATGCCCACTAACTTCGCCCCCGCCCCCGGCACGCGCCCCGAAGGCGCCGCAACCGAAGCCGACGCTTCGCGCAAAGTACGCGAAATGTTCGCGAAGATTGCCCCGCGCTACGATTTCCTCAATCATTTTCTCTCCTTCCAAACCGATCGCCTTTGGCGCAAACGCACCGCCCGCCTACTTCGCCCCATTCTCGAGCGCCCCGACGCCAATGTCCTCGATCTCTGCTGCGGCACCGGCGACCTCTCCCTCTCCCTCGCACGGGAAGGCCAAGCCCGCATTTTCGGCGCCGATTTTGCCCATCCGATGCTCGTTCGCGCCGCAGAAAAAAGCGCTTGGCAGCTCAGCTCTTCCTCGAATGGCGTACCGCGCATCCTTCCGTTTCTCGAAGCCGACGCTCTCCGCCTCCCCTTCGCCGACCGCTCTTTCGATCTCGTCACCACCGCTTTCGGCTTCCGCAATCTCGCCAACTACGAAGCCGGCCTCCTCGAAATCCTTCGCGTCCTAAAACCCGGCGGCACCATCGCCATCCTCGAGTTCACCGAACCACCCTCCACCCTTCTCGGCACAATCTATCGCTGGTATTTCCGCGAAGTCCTTTCCCGCATCGGCGGTCTCATCTCTGGCCACTACGCCGCCTACACCTATCTCCCCAAATCCGTCTCCCGCTTCTTCCTTCCCCCCGAACTCGCCTCCCTCATGCAGCAAGCCGGCTACACTTCCGTGAATTTCCGTCTCTGGACTTTCGCCACCGTAGCCCTCCACACTGCCCAACGCCCCCGCTAATCTTTTTCTCCTCCGTGCCCTCTGCGAACTCTGTGTTAAGAAAACACCCGCTCCCTAGCGCGAACCACAACCAGAACCTCCAACACCGACCCGCGCGAGTGACTTTTCCGTTGGCCGCCTCATGGAATTCCTCCCGGCTCTGTGCCAAAACGTCGAAATCACCGTCCGGCCAACACGCAAGGAACACGGCGCGCTCTAGGTTATCTCCTCCTGAATGATTTTCTTGGGGGAAAACCGGGATCAGCGGAACAGTTGCTAACGGCCAATCACCGCTGCTCGAACTCAGCCACAGTTTCTGTCAAAATGATCCGGAAACCTCACGCCCGTCCCTATATCTCCCGGCGTTCCGTTGACAGCCTCAACGCGTTGCTCCGCTACTCACATCACGCCGAAATTCCAGGAGCTCAACCGGCGCGCCGCTATCGAGGATCATCGCCACCGTAACGCCTTCCGAAGGCGAATTCGGCGCGGTGAGAATTTCCTTTCCCTCAATCGCGGCCTGCAGGTCGTCTACTTCAAACGCTATGTGCGGGACGGACTTAATCAAGGCGTGCACTGGGCTATCCGGCTCGAAGCGCATCCATTGAATGCCACAAGGACTCGTCTCAAACGCGGAGACGTACATCTTGAATTGCGCCAGATAATACTCGCCGGGTCGCGAAACGTCAGTCGGGATGCCGATGTGGTGATACCGCCAGCCATGTACCGAAGTGGCCGCAGGTTGCTCGTGCCCCTTCCGCAGAGTATTCGGGCCATCAGATTTGGGTTCTGAAATGCTCATGATCTTTTCACGGCCAAGATAGCACGGCCGGGCGCCTCGTGAAACCCATCTGTCCCCATGTTTCACAGTGGAATTATTTCGTCAGCTTGCCTTTTTCATTCTGACCTGCAAGCCCATATCGTATTGCCGCTTCGAGCGTATCGATGTTTATATCCTTGAGAGCTTTAAACCGGATGCAATATCCGGTCACGCTCGCCTTGCCCAGTTTCTTCCCATACGTTTTGGCTAAGTGCTTCTTATCTTTGAGACCAAGAATATAGACAGAGATTCCGGTTTTGTTTCCGCTCACGCCAATTTGAAAAAACTCTCTGCTTTTTCCATTGGCATATTTTATGGTGTGAAATCCGTATCCAATCGTAGGGTTGGAAACAGTACGATTTTTGCTGTCTTTACCATCGGAGAACCATAATTTGCATTCTGGTGACGCTTGAAGTGTGAGTCGGTGCAACTCTCCCAGGTCACTGCGTTTTGGCTCCGGCTGGCTGCTAATATACTTCTTGATTTGTTCTTGTACGTTCATAGGTGCTGCTCCCCAGTTGCGCGCACGAGATTATACGAGGTTTAATCCTTTGGGACCGCTCCCATTCTCTGTCACACCGGATACTAGAGGTTTTGGGACGGAAACCGGGGAAACCGGGGACAGGAACGTTTTCCCAACGCCGGATGACCGCTGTTCGAACTCAGCCACACTTTCAGGCAAAATGATCGGCAAACGGCCCGTCTGTTCCCACGCTTCAACACTTTATTTATTACGGCGTTGTGCCGAAATACTTTAGTGCGAGTTCGTTAAACTGTTCGTAGGACTTGCACTTTATTTTGGGTTGGTCCGGCGGCTCGATAAAGCCCGATGCGTAACTGATATCGTTAACTATGTTTATCGTGAAGTAACCATAGCTCCGGCTTTCAAAAGCGTCTTGGATAAAGAAGGTCTGTCTGACTAAACTGTCCGTTGCCCGCATGAAACTTATTTCCAAGTAGCAGATACCCGTCGTGGGGTCGTAATGATTTGTGTATGACTCTAGGGTGTTTCCTGTCACTTCCTTCTTCCAATTATTGAAGTTCTGCTTAGATTGCTCCGAGCAGCTTTTCTGTTGCGATAATGTGGCTCGTCCTTGTGCATCTGCTTCGTGCGTTTGCGGTTTGACGGGCGCAGTTTCGTTGGGTAAATTCTGGATTTTGGCCGGGTGCCCCAGGTAGCACATTTCTACCTGGGTGTCGGCCTTATGGCCGCGGAATTTCCAACTGTTTGCAGGTGGCCCGAACCGTCCCTTCTTTAATTTCGTGATGGCGGGTGCCCCAGGTTCGGTTTTTGAACCTGGGTCTTGGGGTTGCCCCTCTCTTTATCGCGGACCCCCTCCTCGTCCTACCGCTCACAAGCCGGGTGCCCCAGACGCCGGGGTCGCGTCTGGGAGTTTTGATTCTTCCTTCTGTTGCTTCGCTACGGTTCTCGCCCAATGTTCTGGCCCCCCAAGTCTTTCCTGAACGCCAATACCTGTTTCGGCCGGGTGCCCCAGGTAGCGGTTTTCTACCTGGGTGTCGGCCTTACGGACCCGGAATTTCCAGTTGTTTGCAGATGGCCCGAACCGTCCCTTCTTTGATTTCGCGATGGCGCGGGACGCTGGCGATCTTGTGCAACGCAGACTTGAACCAAATGCTATGGGCGCCACCTTCGGACCTTGATTTCCTTGCCGCGGGCTAGCGGATCCTGTCTTCCGCCTCGGGCGGCGCGTTGGGGGCCTTGCGGAGGAAATTGAGCAGACGGTCGCCCTTGGCGTTCCCAGCGCGCTTTTTGAAGAATGCGGCGGCGGTTTCCACGACACCCACCTTTTCGGCGACGGCTGCGGCGATCCATTGGTTCAAGGAGACGCCGTCTTCTTTGGCGAGGCGCTGTGCGGCCTTTTTCACGGAATGGGGAAGCTTCAACGGATAAGTTGCTCTGCTCATGGTTTCACCTGTTTCAAAAGCTGCGCCGGCGTCAATACCGGAATCCCGAAGCGTTCTGCGGCAACGGAAAAATCCGCCGTGTTGTAAGTTACCAGTGCGCCGGCATCTCCGTTGATGGCCGTCTCCAAAACCATCTCGTCGTTCACGTCGTGAACCTGGGGCCGCCAGCGAAAATGCAGCTCAACCGGTTCGATCAGTGCCGCAAGCTCCTGAAGAAAATCATCGAGTTGCTGCGGCGAAAGCCCGTGCACAAGCCGATGTTCCGCGCGATTTAAAACGTCTTCATATTCAAGAAAGAGCGGAGGAGTCGCCAGGAGAATCAAGCGTCTTTGGGCGACCAACCGCAGAACAGCGTTTCCCGCGCCGGAACGAGAGCGAAGCGCAGCGACTAGAACCGAGGTGTCGAGCACAATCCGCATCGTGACCTCCTATACTATACCACATCCTATACGATGTCACAAATGGTGGAGCAGGGAATTCCAGCGGGGGGCCGCAGGGCACAATCGGTACGTCCCCTCGCTTTAAATAACGAGCACCGCCCAAAACCCTCACTTCATTCCAGCGACAGCGCCCATGCCACGGCCATTTACGCCGCCAAAGTCTTTCCTGAGCGCCAATACCTGTTTCGGCAGCACGCCGCCGACGCCGGTAGACGCGTCGAGATGCCCTCCTACAATGGAATTGGGCCACTCCAGATGCGCTGCCCTAAATGCCAATTCGATCATCCGCTGCAGACCATCGAGTGTCTGAAATGCGGAATTGTTTTCTCGCGCTACCGACCGGCGCTGGAAAGCGCCGCGAACCAGGTTGATCCCGACGCCTCGATGGCCGTGTCAACGATGGCCGTGTCCGCTCCTCTCGCGCTGGCCGAGCCTGCTACCGCTGCCAACGACGCCGATCGCGCAAGCGATGGCCTAAGCGATGTCCGCGCCGATGCCCGGACCGAGTTTCTGTACCGCATCCTCGCGCTTCCCGCAGCCTTGCTTCTGGCGCGCCTCGTCGCCGGCACCGGTCTGCGCATGGCGGCAGCCATGCTCGCCATGGTGCTGCACGAAAGCGGGCACGCCATCACCGCGTGGCTCGCCGGCCGCTGGGCTGTGCCCCTGCCCTGGGTCACTCCTCACGGCGACCAACGCTCCTGGGCAATCGTTCTGCTGGTAACGGCCGTCATTGGCTTCGCTGGATTTCTGGCGTGGAAGATGGAGCGGTGGGGATGGGTTCTCGCCGCCGGGGCAGTGCTCCTTCTGCAACTGATCGTCCTGACTTTGCCGGCATCGATACCGCCGGGAGCCCTGATTGTTTTCTTCGGCGATGGCGGCGCTCTGGTGCTGGCCACCCTGCTGATGGCCACGTTTTACGCGCCGCGCGAAAGCCGTCTCTATAAGAGCTGGGGTCTGCGCTGGGGATTGCTGGCCATCGGCGCGCTCAGCTTCATGCATGTCTTCCTGATGTGGCGAGGGCCGATCGAAGATCTTCCGTTTGGAGAGATCGAGGGCGTGAACCTGTCCGATCCCAGCTTGCTCACCGAAATGTACGGCTGGACGGCCCTGCAATTGGTCGATCGCTACGTGCGGCTCGGCACGTACTGCCTGCTGGCTTTGTTCGCGCTGTACGTTTGGGGACTAGTCTCCGCGTATCTCGAATTGCGACGCAGCCCAGCTACGTAAGGACGACCGGGTCACACCCGAAGCCGACAGATGGACATTCCCCCTTCTCCTGCCGCCCGATCTCTAATCCCTTCACCCGCAATGACTTATAATCTTCTTGACAATATTACCAATTCGTGCTACAAATCTATGTGAATCTAAGTCGCCACCCCGCCACTCTTTCCCAATTTGGAACTCGTTCCGCCTCTCCTGCCCCCTCTTCTCCGCGATTCCTCTGTTCTCTCAGCGTCTCCGCATCATCCTTTTCCGCTCCCCCTGTTTCTTATCCTCCGTCAGCTTTCAACTCTCCCTCCATGAGCAGCGCCCTGGCAGGAGACCATCCCACCCCACCCCGTCTCTCCTACTTCAGCTTTGAACTTTCAACTTTGAACTCCCATTTGCAAAATCCTTTTTTTGTCTCTCTTACTGCCGCTTCACAACTCGCTGAAAACACAACCACTTTAAGTCCAGCCATGGCCGCTCTTACGATCCGCGTTACTCCTCAGTCTTGTGTTTGCGACTGCTGCAAGAAAGGACCGGGTGTGCACGCAGCTTTCCCGTCCTTTAGTTCCTTTACTTCCTTTACTTCCTTTACCTCCTCTACCTCCTCTGTCTCCTCGCTCACCACTGCGCACACAAACACCAACTCGACACGCCGATCCACCCGCATCTCCAATCCCATCATGCAATTGCGCACAGTTTCCGTCACACATAGGGGTGGGGGTGCGTGCCTACCCAAGACCTCAAGCTCCACTTTCAGTTCTCCCGTCCGCCTCAGTTTTGCGTTTCGAGTTTCGTATCTCGTACCCTGCTCGCCACTCGTCACTCGCCACTACTCTTCAAGCCCCGCGGTCCTCAATTTCGCCAGCAACGTCTTCGGCGAAACCCCCAGCTTCTCCGAAGCCAGCGTCTTGTTCCATTTGCACTCGCGCAAGGTGTTCTCCAGCAACACGCGCTCGATGTGGCCGACCGCCCGCCCGGTCACTTCTTCCAGGCTGCCTTCCCAGCTAAACTGCTCCGGCAGCATCCCTGCTGGCAATTGGCTCGCGTCCGGCTTGGTGGCGGGAAGTTGCAAGCCATCTGCAGTTATGCTCAGCCCATCCGTCAAAATGACCGCCCGCTCCATCGTGTTCTGCAATTCGCGCACATTCCCAGGCCAGCGATACGCCAGCAATCGCTCCTTGGCCTCTGGCGAAAGCTCCAGCCCCGGCTTCTTGAATTCGCGGCTGAATTTCTCCAGAAAATGTGCGGCCAACAGAAGCACATCATTCCCGCGCTCGCGCAACGGAGGAATCGTCATCGGTACGGCCGAAATCCGGAAATACAAATCCTCGCGGAAAAGCTTCTCTTCCGCCAGTTTTTGCAAATTTCGATTTGTGGCCACCACGATGCGCACATCCACTTCCACCGTCTGCGTTCCGCCGACGCGGTCGAATTTCTTTTCCTCCAAAACGCGCAAGAGCTTGGCCTGAATCGCCAGCGGCAATTCGCCAATCTCGTCTAGAAACAGCGTTCCGCGATGCGCCAAATCCAGCTTGCCGACTTTGCGCGCCCCCGCTCCCGTAAACGCCCCGCGCTCGTGCCCGAACAGCTCGTTCTCCACCAGCCCTTCGGGAATCGCCGCGCAATTCAGCGCCACGAACGGCTGTTCGCGCCGCTGCGAAAGATGATGCACAGCCCGCGCAAACAGCTCCTTGCCCGTCCCGCTCTCGCCCAAGAGCAATACGGTCGAATCCGTCGCCGCCACTTTCTGAATCTGCGTGCTGATCTCGCGGATCGCCGCGTGCTCGCCAACAATTCGTGGAAATCCATACCGCGCCGTATATTCCTCGCGCAGCAGCAGGTTTTCCCGCTGCATCTCCTGGTGTCGCGTCGCGCGCTGCACCAGCAATTTCAGATGGTCCAGGTCCACCGGCTTTTGAAGAAAATCGAACGCGCCTTCTTTCATTGCCGAAACCGCTTCTTCGACCGATCCAAACGCCGTCAGCAGCAGCACGGGTATCGTCGCGTCCGCCGCCTTCGATTCACGCAAAACGTCCAGCCCGGACGCGCCCGGCATCTTCAAATCGGTGATCACCATCAGGTAGCGCCGCGCGCGCACCTTCTGAATCGCGGTGGTTCCGTCGGGCGCTTCGTCCACGGCATAGCCCGCGCGCTCCAACGCCTTCTTCAGCATGGCGCGCAGCTCGTTCTTATCTTCAACAAGAAGAAGAGGTTCCATCTCTCTCGTTTCTACCACGAATCGAGGGGTACCCCAGCGGGAACGCGCAGCGGATGTGTAGAGAAGGGAAGTAACCATCTGAGGAGAAATGCGAAACGCGAAATACGAAGTTCGATTTCGTATTTCGCGTTTCGTTTTTCGTGTTTCGATTCTACTCTCGCGCCCAGCCCGGGTCGCCGCCGGATTTTCGCAGCTCATCTTCCATGTCGGAGAGCTGCCGCTTGAGATCCGCGATCTGCTGCTTTTTCTGAGCGATCAGCGTTTCTTTATCGTTGATATCTTTGCGCGTGTTTTGCTCCGTCAGCGCTTTCTGAGGGTCGTTGTAGTATTGAACCTGGGCCTTATTGTCCTCGCGCTGCAGGATGTCGAGTTCTTTTTCCGCCGTGGCAATCTTGTCGCGCTGATCCGCGAAGCGCTTGCGCCACGCCGTTTCCGGGTCGGCAGTTCCTTTGCCGGCATCTGTACCGGTCGCAGCCGCGCCCTGCGCGGTGTCCGGGGCCGCCTGTGAGCCAGTAGCCTGCGCAGCAGCAGCGCCCGCGGTGGCCGAATCCGTTCGCGGCTTTATATCGTCGTCGGTATAAACCTTTTTCGGTTTCGGTGTGGTCTTCTGTTGTTCTCGCGCTTTTCGGGCGGCATCTGCCACAGGGTCGGAGGCCTGTTGTTGCCCGCTGCTGCTCTGTTGTTGTTGCTGCGCAAAAACCGGAAGGCCGGCCAGACACAATCCCGCCAGGAACATCGAAGCTTTCATCCAATTCGTGACACGCATAATGGGCCACCTCTCCCGGGGCGAGCTGGATTCCCCAGCCTTTACTTAGATGCTGTCCTTCTTCAATTCTACCGCTTCCGGGGCGCTCCGGCACACCGGTAGCGTAACGATAAAGGCAGCGCCCCCCTCGGGACGGTTCCGCGCCTCGACCGTGCCGCCATGCTGCACGATGATTTTTTGCACCACCGCCAAGCCCAATCCCGTGCCCTTCGCCTTCGTCGTGAAAAATGGCCGAAAGAGCTTGGGCAGCGTCGCCGGCGCAATCCCGGTGCCATTATCGAATACCGTAATTTTTTGAATGCCGCTCTCGTCATGCGGCAGGACTTCGCCTCGCAGAATCACGCGCCCGCCGTTCGCCGCTCCAAGGCAAGCCTCCGCTGCGTTCCTCGCGAGGTTCAACAGAGCTTGGCGCAATAGCCCTTCGTCTCCCGCCACGCTGCCTAGCGGCCCTTCTAACCGAATCCGCACCTGCGGCATGGCCTCCGCCACCTCGGCAACAACTCGCTCGACAAGCCCCTCGAGGGCCACGGGTTCGCTGGTAATCTCCAACGGGCGCGCATACTTCAAAAACTCCGTCACCACATGCGTAATATTTCGTGTTTGTTCGAGGATCCTCTCCGCCGAATCCGCCACTTCGCCGGTTATGGTTTCGGCGCTGATCATCTGCGCGTATCCCGAAATCGTGGCCAGCGCATTCTTGAACTCGTGGGCGATGCCTGCCGATAGTTCGCCTACAGCCGCGAGACTCTCCTTGAGTTGAATCTGTTGCTGCAGCGCGGCCAGCTCGGTCAAATCCGTCAGCAGGCAGATCGCCCCGTTGATTTTTTCCGTGCCCCGGCGAATCGGCGAAATGGTTACGCCCAGCAGCCGCGTCTCGCCTCCGGGCGCCAGGTGCTCCACCTGCTCGCGACGGAAAATGCTTCCTTTTGTGAGGCATTCGCCAACCAGGGTGGTCAGGCCCGATTTCTCGCCCAGCACTTCGCTGTACCGGCGAAATCCAAGTGTGTGAATGCCGAGTACCTGTTCCGCCGCGGGATTCGCGCTCGAGATGATTCCCGTCGCGCTCACAACCACCAGTCCCGCAGGCATGTTGCGCGTAACTTCTTCGCTCAATCGTTCCGTATGCTCCGCGCGCTCGCGCTCGATTTTGTGCAGCCTTTCCAGCTCTTTTTCCTGGTCGCGGAGTTGCCGGATGACTCCCTCCATGGATGCCGTCATGAACGCAGAAGGATTTTCCGTTCTGGGCGTGGCCGTTGAAATGTTTTCCCGATGAGATTCCCGCGTGCTTTGAAAAAATTTTCGCAGCAGAAAAAATATAACCCCCACGACGGCCAGAATTCCGGCGGCCATGCCAATGGCGATTTCCCAGACGTGCTGTGTGCTCTCGGCTTGGAACGCTGCGAACGTCATAAACGGAACCGGCCTCGCATCGGAATGAACCTCAGCGCAATCCCGGCGCTAGATCAATCGAGAAGGAAGAAAAGACAAAGACCACGATCAGCGCCGCAATGCCCAGAAAAGTCCCCAGCGGGAGATGATATTTGCTCGCAATCAGCCACCGAATCCGGCTAACTGTGCCGAGCCCTCGCCGGCTCGCGCGTTCGGCCAGTCGCCGTCCTGCTCCTCCCGCATGCATTGCAGCGATAACGGCGATGCCCAACACACTTCCGAGCAGAGTCCCTATCAGAATCGTGAGGAACGCATTTCTTACTCCGAGGAAAGCGCCCACCATTAACATCATTTTCACGTCGCCCATGCCCATGCCCTCGCGCCCGCGCACCAGTTTGTACAGTGTGGCCGCTCCCCAGAGCATCAGGCTGCCAAACGCCCCGCCCAATAACGCTTCGATGACTCCCAGAAACCGTTCAGGTGGCAACCAGTGGAAGAGCCGGAAGCTAAGCAGCAATGCCGCGCCGTCCTCCGGCGGCACAAACGCGGAGAAGAGCACTCCTGCTGCGAATCCGGGCCACGTGACCACGTCGGGCAACAGCCGGACGCGCAAGTCCGTGACCGTCAAAATGATGATCAAACATATAAAAAACAGCCATTTTACTGTGGCCTGCGTAATGCCGAATTCCAGAAAGCAGCCCACGAACAGCAGGCCTGTCGCAAGCTCGACGAGCGGGTACATCGGAGAAATCGGCAGCCCGCAAGACCTACACTTGCCCCTAAGCCACAGCCAAGCAAAGACGGGCACATTGTCGTAAGGCTTGATGGGCGTCTTGCAGCGCGGGCATCGCGATCCGGGCGAGACAATGGACAACTCTTCCGGAATGCGCGTGATACACACATTCAGGAAGCTCCCGATCACAATTCCAAATAGAAAAAAGAAGACGATGACCACGGTTTGTTCAGCCGCTTTTCGGCCGCACTTAGTACTGTCCCACACCTACCCAAGTGCCTCAACAAACCCAGGGTAACGACGTGCCCCATTCCTAACGATTACCACGCGCCATTCCAAACATTGGTTCAGACTCACCAAATATGGAATCGTGCGGGCGAGCGAGAAAAGCGGCAGCAGGGCTGCCGCACTCCATAGAATTCTTACGGTTGTTTGTTTCTCTGGCTGTCGACTGTAAACTGTGAGTTGTTGAGTTCTGTGATGCACTGGTTTGAACGAAAAATTCGGCGGTACGAACACCGGCGCTGGACCACAGACGACAACCGCCGCGTGCAGCCCTTTGAATGGGGGCTCGAACACATCGGGGGCGATCCGCGCGATCCAAATCCCGCGGAATTCGTCCGCGAATACGCCGAACAAGCCATTGAACAAAGCGCAAACTGGTTCGCCACTGGCGCTGCGACCGACTATCGCCTCGACAGCGAGAGCGTCCTGACGTTTACTAGCTCCATCGAATCGCCGTGGCCCGAAAACAACACGGTTCACGCTCGCCTCTGGCACGCTCGACACGATCACAAGCTGCCATTCAAGGCCCCTAAGGGATGTGCTGTCCTTGTGCTCCCCAACTGGAACGCCAAATGGCACGGCCAGGATGGCCTTTGCGAATGGGTCGCACGGTTCGGCATCACTGCCCTGAAAATGAGCATGCCCTATCACAATCGGCGCATGGCCAAGGGGCACGAGCGCGCCGACCAAATTTGCGGCCCTAACATCGGTTTGACGATCCAGGCCAATCGCCAGGCGGTTCACGATGCGCGTCGCTGCCTTCGCTGGCTTGAGCAGCAGGGCTACACGCGCCTGGGCATCCTCGGCACCAGCCTCGGCTCGTCCGTCGGCTACATCACCCTCATGCACGATCCCGCTATCAAAGCAGGCGGTTTCCTGCATTTCTCGACTTATTTTGCCGACGTGGTCAGCCAGGGCATGACGACCAACCACGTCTGGGAAGGCCTGCGCGAGCACGTGACAGTCGATGAGCTTCGCGATTATTGGGCTCCGATCAGTCCGATGCCCTACGTCGAGCGCGGCATGGGTGCGGACTGCAAATCCTTTCTTGTCTACGGCAAGTATGACCCCACGATGCTTCCTGAGCTAAGCCGTCAAATGCTGGATTCTCTTCGCCGCCACGGCGCACAGCCACGCAGCCTTGAGCTTCACTGCGGACATTATTCGCTCGAGCTGGCGCCGTTCAGCTACATCGCGGGCTACCGCGTGTTGGCTTTTCTTCGCTCCGCCCTGGCACATTAGCTGACGCTATGCTGTGGGCGGGACCGGCCCCTAGACGCAGCTCGACGTGAATCCCCCGTGCTTCCCTGAGCATTTCTGGCTCGCAGGTCCAGACCAACACTCGCGTCTCGCGTACTTTTTTTCTAGTATCATGCGCTGATGCAGACTTTGCTCGCCGAGGCTTTTGGGCCCCTCGTCGTGGCCTTCGCAATTTTCGTTGCAGTGTTTGGCGCTCGCCGGCTGGTTCATCAATTTCAAAATCGGCTGACTCCGGAGCAGCACCAGGCAGCCCGCGATTCTTTTCGCAGGCGGCTCGTGCATCCCAAGGCAGACGAGGTAGAGCGGGGAATCGGCGCGTTTCTTCCGCAGCGCCTTCTTACGCTTTACGACGATCACCAAACGATTTTGACGGAGCGACTTGAGATTCGCCGGCCTGACCCCGATCCGAACAATTTCAGGGAACCCAAGAACCCCGCGGAATGGATCGAAGCTTTTTTGCCGCTTGATCTTGAGAGTCAGAAATTTGCCATCGACTTGGGTGCGCAGGGATGGGGCAAAGGTTTTTGCTTTGGTACGGATGGCGAAGGAAATTTCTACTGGGCTCCCGCTAGCGACGTCCGGCATCCGGACGGTCCGGTCTTTTTCGCGCACACGGATCCTGTGGCCAACGAGCAAGTTGCCGCTTCACTCGAGGAATTTCTCGCCTGGCCGCGCATCCCGCACGAGCTCGAAGCGGAGGAAACCGAATAAGAGCCGTCGTTGGGGAGCTACCGGCAGGGACGGTCGAAGCGTTCTGCGCGAATACCTTCGCGAGGCTATCTCTCGAACTGTGGCGCCGAGCATTAACCCAACACTTGCGAGATTGTGCCATCAGCTAAGAGAGCCGAAATCGATTCTATCTCTGAGGCTAGAGGGCGGTCCTGAGTCAACTTCGACGACTTTTCGCGGACAGATGCATAGGCCCTCGCGGCTAGCGTGCCGGTTTGCAGGGGGGAAAGCAGGTCGATTCCTTGGCAAGCGCAAAGCAACTCGATAGCGATCGTGTGGCGCAGATTCTCAATCATTCGTCCAAGGCGACGCGCGCCGCTCATGCCCATCGAGACGTAATCTTCCTGATTGCCGGATGTAGAGATCGAATCGACTGAGTGGGGCGCGGCCAGAGCCTTGTTTTCGCTGGTCAGAGCGGCTGCCGTCACTTGGGCGATCATGAAGCCGGAGTTCAGGCCGGGCTCGGGCGTCAAAAACGCGGGCAGCATGCTCGTCAGCGGATTGGTCATTTGCTCGATGCGGCGCTCGGAAATGCCGCCGAGCGTGGCAAGCGCTACGGCTACTTGGTCCGCGGCCATTGCCAGCGGCTGCCCATGAAAATTGCCACCGCTGATGATGTCGCCGGCGCCGTTTTCCTTCACAAAAACGAGAGGATTGTCCGTTGCGCTGTTCAATTCGACGGCCGCGATTTCACGCGCTTGTGCGAGCGAATCGCGAACGGCTCCGTGAACTTGTGGGGTGCAGCGGATGCTGTAAGGATCCTGGACCCGCGGATCTTTTTCCGCCGAGCGATGCGACTCGCGAATTTGGCTGCCTTCGTTCAAGTGGGCGAGATTTCGCGCCGTCGTCGCTGCGCCGGCGTATGCCCTTGCATGCATGATGCGCGCGTCGAAGGCTCCGGGGCTGCCACGCAGGGCGTCCAGCGAAAGGGCGGCGGCGACGTCGGCACTATCGATGAGAATCTCCGCGTCGCGCAGTGCCAGGCTCAGCAGGGCGAGCATGCCTTGCGTACCGTTCAGAAGCGAAAGGCCTTCCTTGGCTTCCAGCGAAACGGGCTTGATTCCCGCGCGGCGCAGCGCATCGCCGCCCGCAACAATATCGCCTTTATACGTGGCGCGGCCTTCGCCGATGACCACCGCCGCAAGATGCGCCAGCGGCGCGAGATCGCCGGAAGCGCCGACGGAACCTTGCGACGGAATCACGGGATGGACTCCGGCGTTCAACATCGCGCAAAGCGTTTCGACAACCAGCGGGCGCACGCCGCTCAAACCTTTGGCGAGAGCGTTTGCGCGCAAAACCATCATGGCGCGCGCTTCTGCTTCGCTTAGCGGAGCGCCCACGCCGCAACAATGCGAGCGCACGAGATTCACTTGGAGGTCGCGGACTTGCGCGGCCGAAATGCGCACGGAAGCGAGCTTGCCGAAACCGGTGTTGATCCCGTAGGCAGTCGCGCCCGAGGCGACGAGGCGGTCAACGACGGCGCGGGAAGCGTTCATCCGTTCTATCGCAACAGGAGAAAGGTTCACGGCTTCGCTGCGGAGCGCGACGCCATAGAGCTGGTCGAAAGTCAGCTCATTGCCGCTTACTACCACGCTGGGGGCAATGCTCATGCCTCGCTCCGATCGGGCTGCGGCGCGACGACGGCTCTGAAAACGCCTTGATATTTTGAGGGCAACAATTTCGGCCGGCCATTGCTTCCGCAAATGATGTGAGTGGTCTCGCCTGTTGCGAGCAGTTTGCGATCAGCGTCACGAATTATTTCATAGGAAAATTTTACGGTGCGGTTGCGCGATTCCGCGATGCGCGTGCGGATTCGAAGCACCTCGTCATATTTTGCCGATGAGAGATATCGACAATGGGCATCCGCGACGACGATGTGGCAATCGTCTTCCTTTTCCATGCGCTTGTACTCGATGCCGAGAGCGCGGATGAGCTCGACGCGGCCGACCTCGAACCAGACGAAATAATTCGCGTGGTAGACGACGCCCATCTGGTCGGTTTCGGCGTAGCGCACTCGTACAGGCGCGTCGTGGTATTCGATCATTCTCATGTCCTTTGAATCCTGGGAATCGGGCTTGCCGGCACGAATTATTCCACGTCGGTGCTCCAAACGGGTTTGCGTTTTTCGAGAAATGAAGCGAGCCCCTCCTTGAAATCCGCGGTGCAGCGGATGCGCGCGTTTTCCAGGATGGCGCGCTCGAGGTCGGCGTCGACGCTGGCGGCGGCCGCCGAGGTCAACAATCGTTTTGCGCGGGACAAGCTTACCGGGCTGGCGGATATCAGAACGTCCGCTAATTCGTGAGCGCGTTGCATCAAATGATCGTGCGGCACGATTTCGGTGATGAGGCCGAGGGCTTTTGCCTCGGCGGCGTCGATGAGGCGACCGGTGAGGAGCAGGTCACGGGCGTGTTTGTCGCCGATTTGGCGCGTGAGGAAAACGGAGACGATGGCCGGCAAAAAGCCGATCTTCACTTCCGTGTAACCAAATTTTGCTTCGGGCACGGCGAGGGTGAAATCGCACAAGGTGGCGATTCCGCAGCCGCCCGCGAGCGCAGCGCCATTTACGGCGGCGATGAGCGGCTTGGAAAATCTCCAGATGCGGCGGAACATTTTAGCCATGCGCCGTGAGTTCTCCATGTTTTCCGTGGAGGACTGGTTTGCGATTTCGGCGAGCGTTTCGAGGTCCATTCCAGCACAAAACGATTTGCCAGCGCCGGTGATGATGGCTACGCGAGCGTGGCTGGTTTCGATGGTGTCTAGAGCAGACTGAATTTCGCTGACCATGCGCTCGGAAATAGCGTTGCGCTTTTCGGGACGGTTAAATGTGAGCGTGGCCAGCTGGCCCGAAGATTCTAATGTCAAGGTTTCAAACATTTTTGCGAATCTCCTGACTTCGGATAGTGCCGGAGAAAACTTTAGTATCAGCGTTCTCCACGAATGTCATGGGCGTTCCTGGCCGTCAGTATGGAGACTGTCTGCTAGGAGTATGCCCCTCCTTCCTTCGTGGCTCAACCGCTGGAGGGATTCTAGTTCACCAGCGGGGCGTGTGCATACTTTGCGCGAATCTCTTTGGTCATATTGAGAACGGTGCCGAGCTTCGCGGAATCGATGCCCGGATCTGCCCCGGCTTTTTTTAGCGCTGCCAGAACGTCTTCCGTGGCGATATTGCCGACGAGATTGTCTCCCGCAAAGGGGCAGCCGCCGAGGCCGGTGAGCGCGCTGTCGAAACGGCGGCAGCCGGCTTCGTAGGCTGCGAGAATTTTTGCTTCGGCCGTTTCGGGGCGGCTGTGCAGATGGACCCCGAGTTCGAGGCCGGCGACTTCGTCTTTCACTTGGCGATAGAGATCGCCGACGAGTTCGG
>Ga0187820_1000014_pt1 | contig 29326 bp, 15 predicted proteins | sample NC_wetland_sal_i_19_FD_132409 | JGI IMG/M metagenome (GOLD analysis project Ga0187820, IMG submission 132409) | Wetland sediment microbial communities from Neuse River Estuary, North Carolina, USA - SO4_5 | ecosystem: Environmental > Aquatic > Freshwater > Wetlands > Sediment | place: USA: North... | reverse complement strand
TCGGTGAGAATGACGCCGAAAGCGATGGAGACGGGGAATTTAAAATTGTCGTAAAGCGCGAAGAGGATCATGAAAATGAGAAGCAAAGCGAGCGGGCCGATAATGATAAATTGCGCCTTGGCTTCGAGGAGCTCGCTGTACTCACCGCCCCAATCGAGATGATAGCCTTCCGGTAGAGTAACGGCTTTTTGAACGGCGGCCTGGCCGGCGTTAACGATGCCTTCGAGGTCGCGGCCCTCGACGGAAAACTGAATGCCGATGTAGCGGGAATTGTTTTCGCGATAGATGAAGGAAGCGCCGCTCGTTTCTTTGATGGAAGCGAGTTCGGAGAGTGGGATTTGCTGTCCCGCGGGGGCGGGCACCAGGAGATCGCCGATATCGCGGGCGCTGGAGCGGTATTTGGGCTCCATGCGGACGATGAGGTCGAAAAGTTTTTCGCCCTGAATGACTTGCGTGGCGGCCTGCCCCCCGATCGCGGCTTGGACGACGGCTTCGACGTCGGCCACGTTGATGCCGTAGCGGGCAATTTTGGCGCGGTCGGCATCGATGAGAAGGCTTGGTTGGCCGAGCTCGCGGACGACAGTAAGCTCCTTGAAGCCGGGAGTCTTGGCCAGAACGTCGCGAATCTCGATGGCCTTTTTCTGGAGGACATTGAGATCGGGGCCAAAGACTTTGACGGCGAGAGAAGACTTGAGACCAGTGAGAGCTTCGTCGACGGCGTCTTCGGCAGGCTGCGTAAAGTTAAAGATCACGCCGGGATAGGCGGAGAGATCTTTGTCAAACGCGGTGCTCAATTCTTCCTTGGTGTGAATGGAACCGGATTTCCAGGACGCGTCGTTGTAGGGCTTCAGTCCCACGTAAAACTCACAATTAAAAAAACCGGTGGGATCGGTGCCGTCATCGGGGCGACCGAGCTCCGAGCCGACAACGGTGACCTGCGGATATTTCCCGAGAATGTTGCGGACCTGGGGAGCGAATTTGGCAGCCTCTTCGAAGGAAATGGTGTAGGGCATGGTGGCACGAACCCAGATAGCGCCTTCATCGAGGTGCGGGAGGAATTCGCCACCAATATAGGGAAGGAGAAGGAGGGTAGCGCCAAAGATGAGGGTAACAACGATAAGAGTCAGCGCTGGATGATTGAGACACCATTCTAGCTGCTTGCCGTAACCATCGCGGACGCGCTCGAAAATGCGATTGGGTTTTTCCTTTACGCCGTTCTTGAACCAGTAGGAGGCGAGGACGGGGACAAGAGTGAGGGTGAGGATGAGTGAGCCCACGAGAGCGAAAGCCATGGTGTCAGCCATGGGATGGAAAAGTTTTCCGGCGGGGCCAGTGAGGGCGTAGATGGGGAGGTAGCCGGCGATGATGACGGCAACAGAATAAAAGATGGGGCGATCCACATCGCGAGCCGCGGCAAGGATGACGTCGTTGATTTTGTAATCCTGGCCGTGGCGAAGACTGAGTTCGCGGTAGATATTTTCGACCATGACGATGGTGCCATCGATGATGATGCCGAAGTCGATGGCGCCGATGGAGAGGAGATTGGCAGCTTCACCGGTGGCGTGAAGGAAGATGAAGGCGAATAGAAGCGCGAGAGGAACCGTGAGCGCGGTAATGATGGCGGCGCGGAGGCTGACGAGGAAAAAGATGAGGACGATGAGGACGAGGGCCATGCCGCGCAAGAGATTCCATTCGACGGTGTCTGTGGTGACACGGACTAGATCGCTGCGGTCATAGTAGGGGCGGATTTTCACGTCGGGCGGAAGAATGTCGCGGTTGAGCTCGACGGTTTTTTTCTCGACGCCCTGGAGAACATTTTGCGTTTGTTCACCGCGGCGCATGAGAATGACGCCTTCGACAGCGTCGTCGTTATTTTTCACCTTGTCCTGGAAGCCGAAGATGCCAAGGCGCGGAGCGATGCCGATGACCACGCGGCCGACGTCTTTAATACGAATCGGCACGCCGTTGGCGCTGCCGACGACGACTTCGCCAATGTCGGCCGTGTCCTTAACGAGACCGAGGCCGCGGACATAATAAAACTGGCCGCCCTGGGTGTAGAAGCCGCCGCCGGTATTGGCGTTGTTGGCGCTGAGAGCGTTGAGGACCTGCACGACGGGCAAGTGATAGTTGTAGAGCTTAACGGGGTCGAGCAGGACGTGATACTGCATGGTGGGGCCGCCGAAGCCGGAATCATCGGCGACGCCGGGAACGCCGCGATAGGCGCGCTCGAGAATCCAAGCTTCGTAAGTGTGAAGCTCCATCGGAGAGCGATCGGGGCTTTCGATAACGTAGCGATAGACGAGGCCGCTGGGACTGAAGAGCGGGGCCATGCTGGGAGTAACACCGGTGGGCAGCGTGGCGTCGCTGATACGCTCGAAGACGACATTGCGGGCGAAGTAGGGGTCGGTGCTGTCGTCGAAGGTAAGGATGACGTCGGAAAGACCGTAGAGAGAAATGGAGCGCATCACCTTGAGGTTAGGGGTGCCGTTCATGGCGAGCTCGAGCGGAAGAGTGGTGAGACGCTCGACTTCTTCGGCCGCGTGGCCGGGCCACTGAGTGATGAGCTCAACCATGGGCGGAGAAAGATCCGGATAGGCGTCGACGGGCATGCGGCGGAAGGATTCGGCGCCAGCGACCACGATCAACAAAGTAACCATCAGCACGAGGAAGCGCTGCTGAAGGGCGAATTGGACAATGCGATGGATCATCGTGTTTTTTCCAGCTGCAGTCCCCTTTAGTGCTCCAGTGAATTCTTGAATTGCAGGAAGAGGCTGCCATCTCCGACAACGTGCTCGCCTTCCTTTAGGCCGCTGGTGATCTGCGTGCGTCCGTGAAGGCTGTCGCCGAGCTGAACCAAGCGGCGCGCGAATTCATTTTGATTCGTGGGGGATTGAACGTAGACGAACGGCGCGTTTTCCGTGTCACGAAGGACGGCGGCGTCGGGAACTGTAATGGCATTGGCGATGGCGGTGGCGTTCACCGATGCGGTGACGTACATATCCTTCTTCAGCTTCTTGCCGGGATTTTCGGTGACGATGCGCGCCTGGAGAGTGCGCGTGTTGGGATCGAGAGCGGTAGCGAGGTAAGAAATCCGGCCGTGAAATACGTCGGGATAAGCATCGGTGTTGACGTCCACGCTATCTCCCAAGTGAACGTAAGCCATTTCGCTCTGGTAGACGTTGACGAGGACCCAGACGGAGCTCATGTCCGAGATGGTGAAAACCTGCGTTGCGCCAGCCTGGAGCAATTGGCCGGGGCCGACGAGGCGCTCGACAACCTCTCCGCCCACGGGGGCGAGAACGGGAACTTGCGATGTGGTTTTTGGCGGATGAGTGACCAGGGATTCGGGATCGGTGACGCCGAGGACGCGGAGGGCGTCCTCGCTGGATTGAAGATCGGCCTGAGCCTGGTTGCGGGTGGATTCGGCCGTCTGGAAGTCGGCCAGAGCGATGGCGCCGTGATTGAAAAGATCTTGCGCGCGTGTGAAGAACTTGTCCGCGAGAAGATACGCATCGCGAGCCTTGATGTAAGTGGAGCGCGCGGCGGAGTAATCGGGGCTGTTAACGGTGAGAAGCGGCTGCCCCTGATGCACGGTTTCACCGGGAGCGACGAGGAGCTCATGGACAGGCCCGCCGATGGCGGCGAAGACGGGCGTGGTCTTGAAGGCGTTGTAGGCCACGGCGCCGGTGAGGCGCAGGACGCGAGGGAGAGTGGATTTTTCGACGGAGACGACCTGGACGTGGGCCATCTGGTCCTGGGGAACGGTGAAGAGGGATGCGGTTTCCGCCCGCGATTCCTTTGACGAGTAGGAAGTCATCTTGGATTCGGATTCACTGGGACCCGCGCCGCAGCCGGCGAGCGAGACCATTGCAGAAACGGAAGCCAAAGCGGTGGCAGCAAAAATCAAGGCACGAAACCTTGTTTTGAAACTAATGGTTTTGAAATTCATGGCAGACTCCTGGTTCCAACTGCTTCGCGCGTTTGTTCGAGCGCGGTCATATAGCTAGCAAGGGCCTGGCGGTAGGCGAGTTGGTTTGAACGGTAGGTTCGCTCCGCATCGAGAAAATCGAGCAAGCTGGCAGCGCCTTTTCTGTAGGCGTACTCGGTGATGTCGCGGGATTTCTTGGCGGCGTCGGCGTAACCGCCGCTGTAAAGCTGGACGATTTGGTCGTTCGTGCGAAGGGCTTCATACGCGTCGACGACGTCGGACATGACTTGCTCGGCAGCCTCGCTGGCGAGTTCTTGCGATTGCGTGATGGCGTAGCGGGTGCGAGCGATTTCGCCCTGGTTGCGGTCAAAAATGGGGAGATCGATATTGAAGTAGAACGCTCCGCTGTTTTGGCCGTTGGTGTGGGTGTAGTCAAAAGTGACGTTCAAATCGTGCTTGCCATTGGCCTGAGCCAGCGACTCCTGGCTATGCGCAGCGGTTACGCCCAATTGGGCAGCTTGCAGATCCGGGCGCGAACGAAGGGCCAGCGCTTTCAGATCGTCGAGACCAGCGTGGACGGGCTGATAGTCGAGCGAGCCTTCCACATCGTAACTGTCGGGAACGGATTCGAACCCAAGATACTGGCGAAGTGCGGCAAGCGCCTGGACTTTGGAGAGCTTGGCTGCGAAAACATCCGACTGGAATTGCAGCAATTGCAATTTGATTTTGAGGAGATCCCCTTCGCTCATGTCGCCGGCTTTGAAGCGGGACTCACTGATATCAACGGTCTTCTGAAAACTGTCGTAGTCTTGCTGGGCAAGATCGAGGGTGGATTGCGCGAGCAAGACGTTGATGAATTGCTGGGCGAGATTGAAGGTGAGCAGGCGCTCGTTGTCCGTCACTTGAGCACGCGTAACGGCAGTCGCGTCCTTCGCGGCCTGCAAACGATGTTGGCGCTTCCCGCCGCGTTCGAAGAGATAGCCGATGCCGAGGTCGAACTGCGCCTGGTTCTCCAAATAGTTCGCATTGAACTCGCCAGGATTGAAGAGCGGAAAAAATTGCGTGTCCCAGGACAAGACGGGATTGGGGCGGAGATTGGCGGTGATTTCCTGGGCCTGATTCTGAAGGATGGTGGATCGAGCAGCGAGGAGAGCGTGATTGTGCTGCAAAGCGAGGCGAATCGCTTCCTCGAGAGAGATACGCGTGAGGGGCGGCTGGGTGGTGTCCGCGCGCGGGGGGGCCGGGAGCGAGGATACAACCGGAGGCGCCGGTGGATTCTGCTGCGAGAACGAGCAGGCAGGAAGGGCCAACAGAGCAGCGGCCCATGCCATTCCTTTCCTCATGTAAGTACTCCTCTAGAGTCCCGTGAGAGAGGGACAAATCAATACAGTTATGGTGACCCGGGCGAAATGGAGAATGCGCGGAGAACTACAGAACCGGAGGCGCTCGAGGGGAGGTACTGCGAGGGAGCTCTACAGAAGGAGAAAGAATGACGGCGAAAACTTCGAGACGGTCGACGACGGGAACGATGGCCAGGTGCAACGTCGGAGTGGTGACAGCGGAGCCCGCAGCGGAGCAAAGCTGACAGGGATGCGAACTCCCCGGGCCGGAATTGAGGTCGGCGCAAAAGTGGAATTGCGCCGCCAGGAATATCATTCCGAGTAGCAGGGCCCCGAACCGTATTCTATTGGGCTTAAGGAACATCTTTGTACTAAGACGAAGCTTAGGCTGGAATGGTTGCGGGGTCAAGCAATGCAAGAAGGCCGGTGGACACTTTCTGCAACTGGCACTCCGGCCGGAGCGTCCAAGGTGTTACGCTAACTTGGGGGCTCATGCTACGGGGTAAGAGTATCTTCGGGTGGACAAGAGCGCAGCGGGCGCTGGCCATCTTTGCGTGCGCCGTGCTGCTGTATTTTGCGGGGGGCGGCAGCCTCCTGCACCACCACACCAGCGGTCCGGAAACTCCTTGTCATATCTGCCAGTCGATGCACGTCCCTGCGCTGGCCGCGGCCGCGCTCAAGCTAGTCGCCGCTCCTGAACTGATCTCCCGATTCTCCTCGCTCCGGCAACACGCTGCGCCGAGCCAATCTTTTTCCCTGCATCGGGCCTCCCGAGCGCCTCCTTCCGCGTAATTTCCATCTCTGATTCGTAAATCTCACAAACAGGTGTTGAGCCCAATCCGGCCAGCACCTTCCGCCGTATTCCAGGCGGCGCCTATCCACAAATCTAGATAACCCGCAACGGGATGGAGAAAAAATGAGCAGGCGTTCCGGCATTATTGCATTTCTTGTTTTGGGTCTTGTTTATGGATTTGGAGCTGGCCAAGCATGGGGGCAGGCTTCGGGAACGATCGAAGGGGTCGTGAAGGATCCGTCGGGCGGAGTTGTTGCGAACGCGACAGTGAAGATATCCGATCCCGTCAGCGGGTACGACCGCACGACAGCGACAGGAAGCGACGGATCATTCCGCTTCACCAACGTGCCGTTCAATACGTACCACACCGTCGTCACGGCAGCAGGCTTCGCATCCTACACGCAGGACGTGGATGTGCGATCGGCGGTTCCTGTCAGCGCGCCGGTCAGCTTGAAGGTCAGCGGTACTGCCACTACGGTGAACGTCGAGGCGAACGGCGGGGACCTGGTTGAAAACGAGCCAGGGATGCACACCGACATTGACCGTAAAATTTTTGAGAGAACGCCGCTGGAGAGCACGTCGTCGCCGTTTACGTCGCTGGTGACGTTGACGACTCCTGGAGTTGCAGCAGACTCGAACGGATTAATGCATGGGCTGGGCGATCATGCGGAAAATTCGGTGTCGCTCGATGGGCAGCCGGAGACGGATCAGTTCAGCAAGGTGTTTTCGAATCAGGTTCCTGCGGATTCGATTCAATCGATGGAGGTCATCTCCGGGGCGCCGCCGGCGGACTTTGGCGATAAGACCAGCATTGTGGTGAAGGTCACCACGCGCTCGGGGCTTGGGGTGAACCAGCCAACGGGAAGCGTCTTCGCTTCTTATGGCAGCTTCGGAACCGTGAACGGAGGATTTGACCTCGCGTACGGCGGGAACAACTGGGGGAACTTCATCGCCGTGAATGGCTTGAATACGAGCCGTTTTCTGGATCCGCCGGAATTTCAAGCCTTGCACGACAAGGGAAATCAACAAAACATATTCGATCGCGTCGACTATCAATTGGGGAATGCCGACACGATCCACCTGAATCTGGGTTTCACGCGTTCGTGGTTTCAGAACCCGAACACATACGACCAGCAATTTCATGACTGCGGGCCGATTGGTTACGCCTGTGATGCGGCGAACACCAGCATGGTTAATCCGGTCACCGGTGCTCCTTTGGGGACCACGGATCAGCGTGCGCAAATCAAGACGTACAACATCGCCCCGAGCTGGACACACTTGCTAGGATCAAATGCCTTGACCACGTTTGGTTTCTTTGTTCGCCACGATCAATACAACTACTATCCTAGCGCGGACCCCCTGAACGATTTGGCTCCAGACCTGCAAGTGGAAACTGCAGGGCAGGATCGGCAGTTGACGAATGCCGGAGTGCGCGGCGACGTTTCCTACGTCAAGGGAATTCATAACGTAAAATTCGGGTTCGTTTACCAGCAGACGTACCTCACCGAGAGCGACCAATTCGGAATCATCGACCCCACGTTTCTCCCGTCACTCAACACAGAGAATCCGGATGGGACCGTCATTCCCGGTGACCCGTGCTTCGTGAATGGAGTGGCCACAGGCTCTCCGTGCACGACGCTCCTTCCCTACGACCTGACAAACGGCGGATCTCTGTTCAATTTTCATGGCCACACGGACGTGAAAGAGCTTGCGTTGTACTTGATGGATACCATCAATTGGAAAAACTGGACCTTCAATCTGGGCGTACGGGGCGACAAGTACGACGGCATCAGCCATGACGGGCAGATAGAACCACGGATCGGAATTTCATACAACATCAAGCCTAGCAACACGGTCTTGCGAGTATCGTACGCGCGCATCATGGAGACGCCGTTCAACGAGAACTTGGTAATCGCCAGTACGGGGTGCAGCAATCCGGTTATCGTCGCCATCGTCTCGCCTCCCGGTGTGCCCTGTACTTCGGGGCCGCTGACGCCCGGTTATCGGAACGAGTTCCATGCCGGTTTTGAGCAGGCGATTAGCAAGTACCTGGTGGTGAGCGGCGAGTACATTTGGAAGTACACGCACAACGGTTTTGACTTCGGAATCGTTGGCGCGACGCCCATCACTTTTCCGATCGAGTGGCACAACTCCAAGATCCCGGGATGGCTGTTCAGCGCGAATGTGCCGGATTTTCACGGGTTCACGGCGCGCGTGGTGATGTCCGGCGTCGCAGCGCGGTTCTTCAATCCGCAAGTGGCAGGAATTGATTTCTTTCCTTCCTTCAACGTGTTCCGCATTGACCATGACGAGCACCTGAATCAGACGACACACGTTCAGTACCAGCCGTGGAAACGCGGGCCCTGGATTGGATTCAACTGGCGGTACGACAGCGGGCTAGTGAGCGGCGCCACGCCATGCTATACGGCCCTGCCTCTTGTCACGGCAACCTGCTCGGCGTCGACTCCAGTTGCGGACGGAGGGGTCGCATCAGGTGTCCCTAGCGGCTACGTGGCTCTAAACAATGCGATAACAGGCCTGCCATTGACCGCTGACCAGGAGTTTGAAGCAGGCCTGACCTGCAACGGGGTCCGCGTGGTTTCCAGCCCCTTCGGGGCGCCCGCCACGCAGTGCCCTGCCAATGAGCTCGGGTCCATCTTCATCAATGTGCCCGCGCCGGGCAAGGAGAACGACGACCACAATCCACAACGCATCGCTCCGCGCAATCTGTTTGACCTGGCTGTAGGCGACGACAATCTGTTCCACGGCGATCACTACCGTTGGAGCCTGACACTGACCATGATCAACGTCACCAACAAGGAAGCGCTGTACAACTTCCTTTCGACGTTTAGCGGCACGCACTATGTCACGCCGCGCGCGATGACGGCCGAACTGGGTTTCCATTTCTAGATGGATTGGAACGAGCAGCTCGCACGGTTAACCAGGGATGTTTTGACGGGCAAACCGATGGCTGAAAGTACCAGGAGCGAAAAAAACGGGGGATTCCTGAGGAATCCCCGCAGCAAAAGGGAGAAGACTGACCGGAAGTACGCCGGCGTCCGGGAATGGCAGGCGGAGCTTTCCATATCGCGGCTCTTCCGCATCAGCATAAGACTGCAAACTGTGTTTGACCGGTGCTTCAGCCAATTTGGGATGACGGCGCAGGAGGCCGCGGTGCTGGTGCATTGCGCGGAAGAAGGAGAAACTTCCGCCGGGAAGATTGCCAAGGCCATTGGCAGAGACAAAGGAAAGATCACGCGCTTTGTCGACCGGCTGGAGAAAAGCGGTTTTCTTACCCGACGGAGTGATCCGCGCGATCACCGGTTGCTGGTCATCAAGGTGACGACCAAGGGACGGCGCGTGGCCCCAGAATTGAATAGCAGGTTCGAGGAAGTGCGCGGCCAATTTTTTCATGGAGTTCTAAACGTGGACATCGACAAACTGGAGGACTTGCTCTCGCAACTGCATGCCAACGCGGAACGTTTGTGCGAAGAAAAGACGCCCTAAGACACGCGCACTTAGACACCCATGGAGCAACGGAATCAACCATCGGAACATCAAATCAGCTTCCGGACTGGGTGAAGGTGGGGGCCCTAACCCAGCTTGCGTCCTGACGCGTGCAGTTGGAGATTCAGGCACACCCTGCCCTCGCCAGACTTCCGGTTTCTGCCGTTCAATTTGACAATGATGGGAATGTCGTCCGGCTGACTAAAAGCGCAGATGTCGCTCGACAGTCCGACTGACCCATTTAGATTAAAGATTAAACGCATTCAGAGACAGCATGGCCAACGGCCAAACCATGAACTTTTTTTTAAATGCAGTTTTCGGATTATTTGCGAGCCCTGTCTGCGACAAGGCGCCCAAGCGCCGTCTCACGAGAAGCAGTTGGCTGAACAGCGTCTGGCTGCTGGTGATTGTGGGAGCGGCCTTGCCAGCGTTTGGACAGGGCACGCACCCGAACAGCCAAAACCCAAAGACCGGGTCCATCCACGGGACCATTTCCACCAAGCAGGAGCAGGCCTCGTCTGATTTGTCGGGAATTGGCATAAAACTAAGCGCAGTTCCGCCCGACGGAAACGAACTGACCGCGGATACGGATGACGCAGGACATTACGAGTTCAAGGATCTCAAGCCCGGAAGCTACACCATTTCGATCACTCAGCAGGGATTCAAACCTGTAACCAAGACAGTTTCCGTGGCACCGGGACAGGCCGCGGTTCAAGACATCGCCTTGGAACTCGAGACAGTGGCTGAGAAGGTCGAGGTTCAGGAACAAACACAGGTCATTTCAACGGAGAGCGTTGCCAATCCAGAGGCCACCGTAACCCACCGCGAGTTGGTCGCTCTGCCTACCCCGGAGGAAAAGATCCGCGAAGTGATTCCCATCACTCCCGGAGTGATGAAAACGATGGATGGAAAGCTGACGTTCAAGGGCGCGGATGAAAATCAGAGCCTGTTTCTGGTGAATTCCGCGCAGACGGCTGATCCGGTGACCGGGAGTTTTTCCATCGCGGTGCCCACGGATGCGGTGCAATCGTTCGCGGTGTATAAAACGCCCTACGACGCGGGACTGGGAAGTTTTTCGGGCGGACTGACTACAATCGAAACCAAGCCGCCTCAAGAGAAATGGAATTTCTATGTGAAGAATTTTGTGCCTTCGATTCTTGGCAAGAACGACTCGATGGTAGGCATCGCGCAAGCAACACCTGGCGTTGACTTTGGGGGACCGCTTATTGAGGGCAAACTGTTTTTTTCGGAAGTCTTTCAGTACGACATGAAAAAGACCACGATACGCGGATTGCCATGGCCAGACGACATTTACAAGAAACAAGGCTTTAATTCGTTTACGACTCTTGAGCTGGTTCTTTCGCCCAAGCAGATCGTGACGCTTACCATCAACGCCTTCCCGCTGAGGCAGCAGCACATCAACATTAATGCCCTGGTCCCAGATCCCGCCTCGAACGATTTGAATCAGAAGGGAATCGCCTTACATTTGTCGGATAAGTATCAGCTGGACTCCGGAGCGATTTTCAGCGCGATGGCTCAGTACACCCGGTTCGACAGCAATTCCCACGGGCAGGGATTGGATGACATGCTGATTACGCCGCAAGGCTGGGGTGGGAACTTTTTCAACCAATGGTCCAGAAGAGGCAAGCAATTCCAGTTTTTATCCAGCTATCAATTTGCGGAGAAACACTGGTTGGGGCGGCATGAGATCCATGTGGGCGTGGATCTAGATTATCGCTCTTATTTCGGCGTGAGCACGGCCAATCCGATTCAACTCCTCGAGCAAGGCGGCGCCTTAGCTGAGGAAATCAACTTTCAGCCCGCGGCCGCTCAGATTACGTCGGACACGGCGGTTGCCGAGTTCGTTCAGGATCACTGGATATTAAACCCCCACTGGACGGTCGATGCGGGGACACGCTTGTCTAGCGAAACCTCCGGCTGGCCGGCGGCCTTCGCTCCGCGCGCGGCTATCGCCTACTCGCCGAGTACAGACGGCAAGACCGTCATCCGGGCTGGAGCCGGCTTGTTCTATAGCATGCTGCCTCTGCTGGCAGCCGACTTTGACGTGAATCCGACACGGGTGGTGAGCCAGTTCGATCCTGCCGGGCAGTTGATCGGGCCGCCGGTAACCTACACGAACGCGTATGTGGGCGGAGTGAATCCGCTAAATACCGCCATTTTGCCGCAAGGACCGGGCACGACACCGCGCAACTTCACGTGGAATGTCGAGGGAGATCGCGAACTACGGAGAAACGTGGTGTTGCGCATCGGATTCATCGACAGCCACACCACCTACATGTTCGTGGTCAATCCCTTCACCGGCGCCCCGGGTGAGAACTCCTTTCTCGGCCTGACGAACACGGGCTCCTCTCGTTATCGCGAGGTGGAGAGCACGGTGCGCTTCACCATTCGTCAACACAACGAAGTGAATGCCTCCTACATCTGGAGCCGCACGCGGGGAGATTTGAATAACCTTTCCGACGTAATGATCCCCTTCTTGCAGCCCGTCATCCGGCCAAACGTGTACGGGATCTTGCCTTCCGATGTGCCCCAGCGGGTTATCACCTGGGGGGTTTTTTCCTTGCCGAAGAAATTCACATTCAGTCCCATCCTCGACGTGCATTCCGGTTACGCTTACTCGAATGTGGATGTGTCGCAAGACTATGTGGGCGCGCCGAACGGGCAACGCTTCGCAACGTTTCTCTCGTTGGACGTGAAGATCTACCGAGTTTTCCAGGTTCCTTTTCTTGGGGCGAAAAGCGGAAAAATCCACCATATCCGGCTGGGATTCTATTCGCTTAACGTCACGGATCATGGCAATTTCAATGCTGTCTACAACAACGTGACGGCGCCAAACTTCGGCCAGTTTGTGGGATTTTTGGACCGACGCGATGGCGCTGTCATCGATTTCATCGACTGAATCATCCCCAAGGACTCCTCTTGGCCACAAAGAGACATCCCTCGATTCAACTCGCTGGTTCCTCGCATAGCATTGAACGGGCATCCTGCTAGAATAGAACCGGAGCGGTACTTCGGAGCAGGTGAGGGAGCGAAAGCTGTTTGAACCAATGACGAATCTCTGAGGTGCTGCGGATAGACAGCCTGTGTGCACAGCCTGTCCCGCTGGAACGTCTCGCGCGCGTAAGATTCGCGGAGCAAGACGAGCGAGCGGGGCAGGAAAGCCTAACGGTTGGCTCGTGGCGCCCACCTAATTCAGAGGTTCACGGCCTAGCTCCCCACGGCCGAGCAGCCCGCTCCTTTTTTTGTTTCAACGAGCCCTTACAAACCATGCGCGTACTCTTCATAGGAGATATTGTCGGCTCTCCCGGACGGCAGATCGTTCGTGATCGGCTGGCGGATATCGTTGCCCACCGGCAGATCGATCTGGTGATCGCCAACGGGGAGAATTCCGCTTCGGGTTTTGGGATCACCCCGCGCCTGGCGGACGAACTGCTTCAAATGGGTATCGACGTCCTTACGGGCGGGAACCATAGTTGGGACCGGAAGGAAATAACAGAATATATGCCGCATCAGCCCCGGCTGCTGCGGCCTGCCAACTTTCCCGAAGGGAACGTGGGCAGCGGGCTCTATGTTGGCACCGCAAAGAATAGAGTGAAGTACGGCGTGCTCAATCTGCAGGGGCGCGTTTTTATGACGCCGATTGACGATCCATTTCGCAAGGCCGACAGTGCGCTGGCCCAGTTGCCGGAGGACGCGGCGTTCGTTCTCGTGGATATGCATGCCGAGACGACCAGCGAAAAGATCGCGATGGGCTGGTATTTGGACGGCCGCGTCACCGCGATTGTGGGAACGCACACGCATGTGACGACTGCGGATGAGCACGTTCTGCCGGGCGGAACGGCGTTTATCACCGACGTCGGCATGAGCGGGCCGCATGGCGGAGTAATTGGGATGGATCGCGAGGGCATTATCAAAAAATTTCTCGATGGATTGCCAGCGCGGTTTGAAGTCGCGTCCGGCGATGTGCAGATGAATTGCGTCTTGATCGAAACGGACGATGCCGCGCCTCGCAATGCCGCGGGCCGCTTGCGCGCGAGATCGATCGAACGCCTTCGCTATAAGATCGACTGATCGGCGCATGCCGCGGCTCTAATGCGGGGCAACCTGGACGCTCCCGTAGCATTCTGATGACACAGAACAAAGGGGTTGGGAATAACGTGAGAATTCTTGCGGGAATGTTTCTGCTGGCCTGTCTGGCAGGGAGCGCGTATGGGCAGTACGACGGGGATCTCACGGCCACGAAACGAATTTTGCCGGGAGTTGGGCCTGGGCTGCGTGCCGTCAAGCGCGGGGCGGAAGGAAATTATTATGTATTAGCCGCGCCCGGGTCTTCGGCCTCGGAGTTCGATCAGGCCGGAAAGCTGATCCGAAGGATTCCAGCCTACGAAGAAAGCACCACTCCTGCCTCCCAGTCATCCCAGTTGAAAAACATTACCTACGGCGAAGATTTGGATGTCGATGCGCAAGGAACCGTCTACGTGGCGGACCGCGGGGCCAACGCCATCAAGATCTGGGACAGCAAAGGAAATGAGCGAGTGATCAAGATCGACTCGCCGGTGTCTGTCGCGTCGCTTCCGGATGGAGAAGTTGCCGTGGCCACCATGCGCGAGCAGCACCTCGTCATTGTGTTCGACAGGAACGGGCGCGACGTGCGCGAATTTGGTGATCCCGAGCCTATTTCCGAACGCCCGGAATTGAACCGCTTTCTGAATATCGGAATGCTGGTGACGGACGGCGGAGGTCATCTTTACTATGCGTTTCCTTATCTGCCGGAGGCCACTGTGCGGCAGTACGACCGCTTTGGCTACGGCGGGCAGGATATCCAGTACACGGGAGTGGACGCGTGGCCGGCCGCGCAAGCCACGCGCAAGGAGATCGCGAGGCAGGAGCAGCGCGGTGAGCCACCCGTATTCAAGCGCATCCTTACAGCCGTCGGCGTTGAGCGTGCCAGCGGCGAAGTTTGGATGGCGCTGGGCGACAAACTGCTGCATTTCGACAAGGATGGAAACCGGAGGGCGACCTACCTGATCTACACGCCTGAAGGCGCGCGACTGGGAGCGAACACGATTCTTGTCGACAAAGACCATCTGATCATCGGAAGCGATCCGCTGGGCGTCTACGAATTCGACAGGCCCGATAAAAAAACTCCATAAAATATTTATTTTCCTCAGGGCGATTTGGACCGCTTCTGTGCAAAGCGGCGAATCTGCGCGAGGATTATGAGAGGATTTCCGGGAAAATGCGCATTGCGCAGCGGCGTTGCACAATCCTGGTGCTTGTGGAAAAACTGTGCATGGGGTGTGGACCCCGGTGAATCCCTTCGCACACTTTTCGCTTGCTCCAATCGGTCCAATCGGCGACAATCCCGCGCTGTCTGATAGCGGCGGTACGAGGGGCCGGCAATTCCAGAAGGGCCGCGGGCAGAGCGCCAGGGGAAAGCAAGACGCTCCAGCACGCGCATGAATCCCGAAGCCTGAAGAAAGAAACAAAGGGACCTGCTTTCCACAGCTTATTCACATCTGTGGAAATGACGGGGAGAGACTTTCTCTTGCGATGACTACTGCGACGAATTACTGGGACCGGTTTCTTGAGCGCGTGAAGTCCCGAGTCAGCATCAACACGTACACCACCTGGTTTCAACCCACGCGGCTGAACCGCGCCGATGGGGAAAACCTGTTCGTGCAGATTCCTAGCACGGTTTTCCGGCAGGTGCTGACGCGGACCTACGGCGAAATCGTGAAGGCGGTGTTCCACGAGCTGGGGACCCCTAATGTTAAAGTGCAGTACGTCTGTACGGAGGAAGAGACCGTGGCAGCCGCTCCCGCAGCATCCGGCGTGAAGCAAGCGAAGCTCGACTTTGAAAGCAGCGATCATCAATTGAATTTGCGGTACAGCTTCGAATCGTTTGTCGTGGGCAAGTCTAACGAGTTTGCCCACGCGGCGGCGCGCGCCGTGGCCGAGCAGCCCTCGAAGGCGTACAACCCGCTGTTTCTCTATGGCGGAGTGGGCATGGGCAAAACGCATTTGATGCATGCCATCGGGCACACCATCAAGAAGCGCAATCCGGCCATGCGGCTGCGTTACGTGAGCGCGGAGAAGTTCACCATCGAAGTGATTAATTCTCTGCGCTTCGACCGCATGACTAGTTTCCGTGACCGCTTCCATACCGTGGACGTTCTGCTTGTGGACGACATCCAGTTTATCGCCGGGAAAGAGCGGACCCAGGAAGAGTTCTTTCACACCTTCAATGCGCTCTACGAACAGCAGAAGCAGATTGTGATTTCTTCGGACTGCCTGCCCAAAGAAATTAATTCGATCGAAGAGAGATTGCGCTCGCGGTTTGAATGGGGATTGATCGCAGACATCCAGCCACCGGATCTGGAGACGAAGATCGCGATTCTCCAGAAAAAAGCGGAGAACGACAGGTTTAGTTTGCCGGATGAAGTGGCGGAATATATCGCGCGGGCGATTAAGTCCAACGTTCGCGAGCTAGAAGGGGCGCTGACGCGGTTGATGGCTTATGCGTCGTTGACCGGAGCCACAATTTCTTTGGCGACGGCGCAGCAAGTCCTGCGCAACATTATCGCCTCGCAGGAGAAGCGGGTCACTATCGACCTGATTCAGAAGCGCGTGAGCGAGCATTTCAACATGCGCGAGCAGGATTTGAAGGTTCGCAGTAACACGCGGGCGATCGCTTTCCCGCGTCAGGTGGCCATGTACATCGTTAAGCAGCTAACGACGGCGTCTTTGCCGGAGATCGGACGGCAATTCGGCGGCAAGCATCACACCACCGTGCTGCACTCGATCAATAAGATTGAGGAGATGCGCCGTTCGGATAAAGACTTGAACCGGACGATCACACGTTTGATGGATACGCTTCAGTAGCGATAGCGCCGCGGTTTTTCTGGAGCACGTTCAATCCCTACACCCCATACGTTAAGGCGAGAGAAATCCGCCTCGTGCAGCTGCACTAATGGCGACACTCTTGCTCATCTGTGCGGGAATGTGCTCACATTTTGCGACTGGAGACCCTGTGCACGGATGTTGGAGAAAATGCGGAAATCCTGTTAAGTCCGGTGGATGGAATTTTCGAGTAACGCTGTGCGCTGCGGGCTTGCGCCCCGTTTTCCCCAATTCCCACAATTCGCCACTTGGATTCCTCTAGGCCAGGTCGTTGTGAAGAAACCAGTTGTCAGGCTTTCCACAGTTCCACAGGACTCATCACAACAACAAGCTTTATAGCGCATAAGAAGCAGGAACTGCTCTTGTTGTGATGATTGTCGTTGTGAAAAAGTGAATTTGATCCGTGACGCAAGATCTATTGGGAGAAGTTCCGATTCCCACGCATTTCCACAGGGTTTCCGCTAGCAGTGGGCTTTATACTTTGCGAAAAAGCGAGTACAGTACGACAGCGGTGGAAGAGCGGCGAGGAGCCTAAATGAGCGCACCAGGAACCGCACGCGAGGAACATCAAGCGATGGAATTCAGCGTTACAAAATCGGCGTTGTTGAATGAACTGAGCACGACGCAAGGCGTCGTAGAACGCAAGACGACGATCCCCATCCTCTCGAATTTGCTGGTGGAGGCTAAAGGCAGCCAACTGACCATTACCGCGACCGACCTCGAATTGAGTGTCCGTACATCCTGCGAGGCAAAGATCAAGAAAGAAGGCGCGGGGACTATTCCCGCGAAGAAACTGCTGGAGCTCGTTCGCCTGCTGCCGGAAGGCGAAATCAAGGTCAAGCTGCTTGAGAATCACTGGGTAGAGATCGTCAGCGACCGAAAGAAATATAAGCTCGTCGGGATGGCCAAGGAAAACTTTCCCGCGCTGCCCGCGATGCCCCACACACTCGTCAAGATTCCCGCTGCGGTCATCGAGAGCCTGATCGCCAAGACCAAATTTGCGATCTCCATGGAAGAATCGCGCTACACATTAAACGGTGGTCTGCTGATCTTGAAGCCGGATACTCTGGCGATGGTCGCCACCGACGGCCACCGCCTGGCGCTTGCGGAAACAGATCAGAAGCTTGCTGGGCTGAACGGCGAAGTAAAAGTCCTCATCCCGAAAAAAGCGATGGACGAAGTGGAAAAGCTCGCGAGCGCAGCCGGCTCCGATGCCTCCATCGAATTCGCGAAGGACGAAAGCCATTTGTTTTTTCAGGTCGGGCACCGGCTTTTGATTTCGCGCATCCTGACCGGGCAATTCCCCAACTATGAAGCGGTTCTCCCGCGCGACAACAACAAAACCGTCGTGCTCGAGCGCGCGGAGCTTAGCGATGCCGTGCGGCGCGTGTCGCAACTCGCCGATCAGCGCTCTCATGCCGTCAAGCTGGCCGTATCCAGTGAAGGCGTCGAAATCTCCGCCTCGAGTCCGGAGTACGGAGAAGCCAAAGAAAATATCGAAAAGGAATACAAAGGCGATGCGATCAGCATCGGTTTCAATTCCTCCTATATGCTCGATTTCCTCGCCGCCGCCGCCGATGGCCCAGTGAGCATCGAGTTGAAGGATGAACAATCCGCCGGGCAGATGCGCCCGCTCGCCGACGAATCCTACCGCTACCGCTATATCATCATGCCCATGCGCATTTGAACCGGCCGGTCAGAGACAACCAGATGCGCTCGTTTAGGCGCTTTTTCTGGCAATAAATTAGCTATTGATTGATTTTACTTACTTAATAAGGTAAGCTGCGGATTGTTGTTTTTGAGGTTCCAAACTGGAACCTCAAACCCGTGCTTCCATGCCAACGCCTTCGCAAAACGCCATCGTTCCAACTGCCCTGATTAGTCAGAAAATCTTCTTCGTACGCGGCACTCGAGTCATGCTGGATGCTGATCTCGCCCGGCTCTACGGTGTTGCGACAAAAAATCTAAACAAGGCCGTGAAGCGAAACGCAAACCGCTTTCCCGCCGATTTTATGTTTCAACTTTCCCTCAAGGAGCTCCACAGTTTGAGGTTCCAGTCTGGAACCTCAAAGCCAGCGCCCGGAGGCCGTCGCTATGTCCCTTATGTATTTACCGAGCAAGGTGTAGCGATGCTTTCCAGTGTCCTCCGCAGTTCGCGCGCCGTGCAGGTCAACGTTGCGATCATGCGAACGTTCGTTCGGCTTCGCGAAATGCTCGCGACACACGAAGAATTGCGCCGAAAAATTGACGCCATGGAAAAGCGGTACGATGCGAGATTTCAGGCCGTTTTTGAGACGATTCGCCAGATGTTGGAAACACCAGTTCCAGCAAAAAAACCAATTGGATTTCACGCAAGACTTCCGTTCCCAACGAAGTCGGTAAAGCCTCCGAAGGCAAGTCTAAACAGCACAAAATAAATACCTTACAGAACAATCTCGATCCCTTCTGGCCTTGAGAAATGGCATCAGATCGGGTACACTTTGTTGGCTGTCGATTCGCAGCTTAGTAACCTCCAAATCGGCACGTCGGCCAAGTCAATTCGGCCCTGCCATTTAGCTTCGCGCCGGGAGCTAATGAGCCGGACGCTTGGAGTTACAAGAGTCTTCGCCACGTCTCGCTGCGCGAGATGGGATGGAGCAGGAACCCTACGAGTTCTGGATTCGCGCGACGATTCCAGAATCAAAGGGTAAGGCGACGTACGGAGCATTCCGCGAGCACGCCTTTCCTCGCTTCACAAAAGTTTGAGCAAAGTTTTTTAGCGCTGAGGCTCACGGCCTGGCTCGAGGTCCGTCTTTGCGCGGGTTGAGTTTCTTCAGGAGCGTACATGGGCGATAAAGAAGAAGTGACCGGAAAAGCTCCGGGCCACCAGTACGATGCGAAGTCGATCAAAGTTCTCGGCGGGCTCGAAGCGGTGCGTCTGCGTCCCGCGATGTACATCGGGTCCACCGGAGAAATGGGCCTGCACCATCTGGTGTGGGAAGTCGTCGACAATTCCGTCGACGAAGCGATGGCCGGCTACGCGGACGAAATCAACGTCACCGTGCACGCGGATGATTCGGTAACCGTGGTCGACAATGGTCGCGGCATTCCCGTCGACATGCACGCCACGGAAAAGCGTCCCGCCGCGGAAGTCGTGCTCACGGTGTTGCACGCCGGCGGAAAGTTTGACAGCGATACTTATAAAGTTTCCGGCGGATTGCACGGCGTGGGCGTTTCCGTCGTCAATGCGCTTTCCGACCGGCTTGAACTGGAAATCTCGCGTGATGGCGCGGTGTGGGAACAGTCCTACGAGAAAGGCAAGCCCACTTCGAAGCTCAAGCAGACCGGCAAAACGCGAAAGACCGGCACGACGGTTACATTCCATCCCGACCCGACCATCTTTGATAAGACGACCTTCAGCTTCGACACTCTTTCGCAGCGCCTGCGCGAGCTGGCCTTCCTGAATAAGGGCCTGAAAATCACTCTGACGGATGAACGCACGGAGAAGACAGCGGAATTCCGCTTTACGGGCGGCATCGGTGAGTTCGTGAAGCATCTGAACCGCGGCAAAGCCATGCTGCATGATTCCCCGATCTATATCGAAGGGAAGCGCGGCGCCGTCGAGATAGAAATCGCACTGCAATACAACGACACGTACGGCGAGAACGTCTTCGCCTTTGCGAACACGATCAACACGGTCGATGGAGGCACTCATCTCTCCGGTTTTCGTTCTGCGTTGACCCGCACGATCAATAATTTCGCTTCTGCGGCAGGAATGCTGAAAGAACAAAAAGATGAAGTGACGATCACGGGCGACGACGTTCGCGAAGGTCTGGTCGCCGTCGTTTCCGTGCGCCTTCCGCAGCCGCAGTTTGAAGGGCAGACTAAGGGCAAGCTCAACAGCGACATCAAGGGCGACGTCGAACAACTTGTCAACGAGAAGCTCGGCGAATGGTTCGACAAGCATTCGACCGTGGCTCGGCGCATCATTTCCAAGTGCATCGACGCGGCGCGCGCCCGGGAAGCTGCCCGCAAGGCTCGTGAGCTGACGCGGCGTAAATCCGCGATGGACTCGAGCGGCCTGCCCGGCAAGCTCGCCGATTGCCAGGAGCGCGATCCTGCGCGCTGCGAGCTCTTCGTGGTTGAGGGCGAATCCGCCGGCGGCTCGGCGAAAATGGGCCGCGACCGCAAGTATCAGGCCATCCTGCCGCTCAAGGGCAAAATCCTAAACGTTGAAAAAGCGCGCTACGACAAAATGCTGGGGCACGAAGAAATTCGCGCCATCATCACGGCTCTGGGCACGGGCATCGGCAAGGACGATTTCGACGCCGGCAAGCTCCGCTATCACAAAGTAATTCTCATGACCGACGCGGACGTCGACGGCTCGCACATCCGCACGCTGCTGCTGACATTTTTCTTCCGCCACATGAAGGAGCTGATCGATCGCGGGCACATTTACATCGCGCAGCCGCCGCTCTACCGCGTGAAGCGCGGCAAAACCGAAAAATACATCCGCGACGAACGCGAATTCGCCCACGAGCTGATGAAACGCGCCACGGAAGACCATGTCGTGAAGGCGAAAGAAGGTGTATCGCTCGAAGGCGCTGGCCTGACGAAGTTTCTGTTGAACGTGCAGGAGTACGAAGCTGCCGCAGCGAAACTCGGCCGGCGTTTGCGTGAGCAGGGCTTGGTCGAGCTGCTTGCCGAGAGCGGCCTCGAGAAAAAGACGGACTTCGAGGATAAAAAAGCGCTTGAAAAACTTTTGAAGGAAATCGAGAAGGCCAAACTAAAGCTCGAAGGCAAAGTAGCTTTCGACGAAGAGCACAGCCTCTACGAAATCCAGTTCGGCCCGCCACACAACCAAAAAGTGAGCTGGGGGCTGGCTTCGACGGCGGACTACAAGCGCTTGCGTGGGCTGGCCAAGCAGATCGACGAGTTCAACAAACCACCCTTCACCGTCGCGCGCAACGGCGACAAGGTGAACAAGGAAAACGTCCACGACGTGCTGAACTACGTTGTGGAAGACGCCAAAAAAGATTTCACGATTACGCGATTCAAGGGCTTGGGAGAAATGAACGCCGAGCAGTTGTGGGAAACCACGATGAATGCAGACACGCGGACCCTGCTCCAAGTAAAGCTCGAAGACGCCGTCGCCGCCGAAGATATTTTCACGACGCTGATGGGAGAAAACGTCGAGGCGCGCCGCAAGTTCATCGAGGAAAACGCGCTCGAAGTCGTGAATCTGGATATCTGATTGGTCGAGGAGCGGACCAATTCGGATGCAAGGTCCATTCGAAACGCGATCCGCTGGGGCTTGTTGCTGGCGGCGGTCGGCAGTGCGGGATTTCGCTTACCCCGCGTCGCGAATGAGTTTCGGTCGTGGCGGGATGCACTTGCCCTTGGAGATCCTCCGGCAGCGCAGGCTTTTCGCGCCGCAATGATCGTCGACTTGATCAGCGTGTTGGTCGTAGTGGCGATGGGCGTTGGCGTTTTCTATGCACTGCGAACGAAAGAGAAGCCTGCAAGATGATTTGGCAGTTGGGCTGGACGACTTTGCCGGGGATGCGCGGCTTGAGTTGCAGCGCGTTTCGCGCGACGCCGACTGAAATTCCGGACAACGAGCGCGGCGTGGCTATTGAGTTTGCAAGTGATGCTGAGCGCGTCGATTTATTGAAGCAGCTTGAGGAACACTTCGGGCCGCGGCGCTTCACAAATGCTGCGGACGCGTTCGATTCTGTGAAAGCTTACGTTCTGGAGTTCGCGGCTAAACGGTAGATATCACTTGTAGGGGAGCGATATATCGTGCCTCTACAGCGGAAAAACTAAGCCACAGCGAGGGGAAATGGCTGACGAAACAAACAAGTCGGTGCTGCTGCCGGTCGATATCGAAGCTGAGATGAAGAAGTCTTACCTCGACTACGCGATGAGCGTGATCATCGCGCGCGCGCTGCCGGATGTGCGCGATGGCCTCAAGCCCGTGCAGCGCCGCATCCTCGTGGCCATGAACGACCTCGGCCTGGCCTCGAACCGCGGCTACCGCAAATGCGCCAAGATCTGTGGCGACACTTCCGGCAATTACCATCCGCACGGAGAAGCTGTCATTTATCCCGCGCTGGTGCGCTTGGCGCAGGACTTCAACATGCGCTACCCGTTGATCGATGGCCAGGGAAATTTCGGCTCCGTCGACGGCGATCCTCCGGCGGCCATGCGGTACACGGAAGCGCGGCTTGCCAAGCTCAGCGAAGACATTCTCGCCGACCTCGAAAAAGAAACGGTCGATTTCGTTCCCAACTTTGATCAGACCCGCGAAGAGCCTTTCGTTCTGCCTTCGCGCATTCCGAATCTTTTGGTGAACGGCGCCAGCGGCATCGCCGTCGGCATGGCCACGAACATTCCGCCGCACAATCTGCGCGAGATCGTGGAAGCCGCAATCGTTCTGCTCGACAAGCCCGACACGTCGTTGAACGAAATCATGAAGCTCGTGCCTGGCCCGGATTTTCCAACCGGCGCCTACATCGCGGGACGCGAGGGCATCTTATCCGCTTACAAAACGGGGCGCGGCAGCTTCATGATGCGCGCCAAAGCCGCCATCGAAGAAGTCGGAAAAGACCGCGAGAACATCGTAGTCACTGAAATTCCTTATCAGGTAAACAAATCGAAGTTGATCGAACGCATCGCCGAGCTGGTGCAGACCAAGAAAATCGAAGGTATCGCCGACGTTCGCGACGAATCTTCCCGCGAAGGCATGCGCGTCGTCATAGAAATCAAGCGCGGCGAAGAATCGCAGCTTATCCTCAACAATCTTTTCAAGCACACGCAGATGCAGGAATCCTTCGGCATGATCCTGCTCGCGATCGTGGGCGGCCAGCCGCGCGAACTCGGCCTGATTCCGCTGATCAAACTGTTTCTCGAACACCGCCGCGACGTCGTCATTCGCCGCACCCGTTACGAGCTGCGCAAAGCGGAAGAGCGCGAGCACATCCTCGTCGGTTACCAGGTTGCGCTCGATCATCTGGACAACGTGATCCGCATCATTCGCGGGTCTACGAGCCGCGCCGAAGCCAAACAAAACCTGCTCAACTATTTTTCCGAAAAAGACGTCACCATCACGGAGAATGGGAAATCCAGGAAGCTCGAAGGCGTCAAGCTGGACGGCAGGAAGTACCGAGTCGCCGGGCTCGAAGGCGAAATCACTCGCTCCGTCTCTGACGGCCTCACGCCCATTCAAGTCGACGCCATCCTCGAGCTGCAACTCCATCGCCTCACGCAGCTCTCCGTCGACGAAATTCTCAAGGAATTGAAGTCCATCCGCGAGCAAATTGCCGAGCTGAAGGAAATTCTTTCCAGCGAGAAAAAGCTGAAGCAGGTGATCACCGCCGAGCTGCGCGAAGTCCAAAAGGCCTACGGCGACGACCGGCGCACGCAAATCGTCGACAAAGTCGACGAAATCAAGCTCGAAGACCTGATCGCCGACACGGACATGCTGATCACCGTGAGCCATGCCGGCTACATCAAGCGCACCGCCGCGGACACCTACCGGCATCAATCGCGCGGCGGCAAGGGCCGCATCGGCGCGCGCACGAAGGAAGAAGACTTCGTCGAGCATCTCTTCATCGCTTCCGCGCACAGCTACATCCTGCTCTTCACCTCCAAGGGCCGCGTCTACTGGCTCAAGGTGTACGAACTGCCGGAAGCTGCCGCCGCCACGCGAGGCAAAGCGATTTCCAGCCTCGTGAAATTCCAGGAAGACGAAAAGCTGACGGCGCTCGTCGCGGCGCAGAACATCGAAGAAGAAGGCCGCTTCGTCTTTATGGCCACAAAGAGCGGCACGGTAAAGAAATCGGCGCTGACGGAATTTTCCAACCCGCGCTCGACGGGCATCATTGCCATCAATCTGGATGGCAAGGATGAGCTGATCGGCGCCAAGCTCACCGACGGCAAGAAAATGATTTTCCTGGCCAGCCACGAAGGCCAGGCCATCCTCTTCCGCGAAACGGAAGTCCGCCCGATGGGACGGAATGCCGGCGGCGTGAATGGCATGGACCTTGATAAGGACGACTATGTCGTGAGCATGGACGCCGTCCAGCCCGATTTCGAGATCATCGCCAAGGAACACAAGGCCACCACGCAAAATCTCGAGGAACTCGAAAACGAACAGATCAAGGATTCTCTGGTCACGCTGATGCTCACGGTTGCGGAAAAAGGATTTGGCAAACGCACCCCGCTGGCGGAGTACCGCATCACGTCGCGCGGCGGCAAAGGCGTCGTGAACATGAAGACCACGGATCGCAACGGCTCCGTCGTGGCCACGCTACAGGTTACGGAAGAGTCCGACGTCATGATCATCACGCATGACGGAAAAGTGATTCGCGTCCACTCGAACGAAATTCGCGAAGCCGGCCGCTCGACTCAGGGGGTGCGTTTGCTGCGCCTCGAAGATGGCGATTCCGTCGCCGCCGCCGCCGTTCTACAGGAAGAGCAGGAAGAAGAAAAGAAGTAGCCCGGCCTCAATATTCGTGGGGGCGTCTCGCCGGCTGGGTGCGCCCCTACAACTTCAACAGTTAGTGTTAGAATCCTTTCCCTTATGAAGATCACGCGGCGTTTATTTGTAATCACATTATTTTTGTCTGCGCCATTGCTTTTGGCGTCTCAAGCGCAATCTCCAGGAAAATCCTCGGCCAAGGGCCAATACATCGCTTTCGTCGGAACCTACACCACAAAAACCACTAGCAAAGGGATTTACGCCTACCGGTTTGACCCAGCGAAGGGCGTGCTTACCTCCATCGGCGTTGCGGCGGAAGCGGTGGATCCTTCGTTTCTGGCCGTGCACCCGAACGGCAAATATCTCTACGCCGTGAATGAAATCGGCAATTTCAACGGTGAAGTCAGCGGAGCCGTCAGCGCTTTTGCCATCGATGCAAAATCCGGCTCGCTCAAATTTCTGAATCAAGTGCCCTCGCGCGGCGCGGGGCCTTGCTATGTTTCACTCGACAAAACCGGCGCCTTCGTTCTCGTCGCCAACTACGACAGCGGCAGCATTGCCTCCTTTCCCGCGCATTTTGACGGGAGTCTCGGAACCGCCAGCGGTTTCGTGCAGCATTCCGGCACCGGGCCGAACAAGCAGCGTCAGGAAGGCCCGCACGCCCATTGGATCGGCACCTCTCCGGACAATCGTTTCGTGCTCGCCGCGGATTTGGGGCTTGATCAAGTAATTGTCTACGGCTTCGACGCCGGCAATGGAGTCTTCACGCCCACGCTCGCCGGTCTTGCGAAAGTGAAGCCCGGCTCCGGCCCGCGCCACCTCGCTTTTGCTCCCAACGGCAAGTTCGCCTACGTCATCAGCGAAATGGCTTCCACGGTCGCCATTTTCTCGTATCATGCGAAGAACGGCACTTTCTCGTCGCTGCAATCCATATCGACGTTGCCTGCCGATTATTCAAACCCCAACGATGCCGCTGAAATTGCCGTTCATCCCTCCGGAAAATTTCTCTACGCTTCGAACCGCGGCCACGACAGCATCGCAATCTTCGCGATCGACCAAAAAAAGGGAACGCTACGCTCCCTCGGTCAGGTTTTGACCGGCGGCAAAACCCCTCGCCATTTCGCCATCGATCCCACGGGCGCCTACCTTCTCGCCGAAAATCAGGAATCGAACAACATCGTCGTCTTCCACATCGATCCCGCAAGCGGCAGCCTCACGCCGACCGGCCAGACCATCGACGTGCCTTCGCCCGTGTGCATAACTTTTGTCGCCGCCGAGTAGCGTCTGCGATACAATCCGCCTTCCACTTTGCATCGCCTGGAGAAATGAATGATTCTTCATAGAAAAGCGTGTGTAAATGTCCTGCGAAGTCTTGCCTTGCTGTTCGTCCTTTCCCTCGCGGGATCCGCGGCTCTGGCAGACGGCGAAACCGCGCCTGCTCGCGACCCCAAGCAGCCCGTGGATGAGGCCTACACCGCGAAAATCCAAAAGTACACCACGGAGCCGTACTTCACGTCGCCACTCGTGAATTATTTGCCTGCATCGAAGAATGTTCCCACGCCCGAGGTTGTTCTTGGCGACGTGGCCGGTGCGCCCGGAATCCTGCCTTATGCGGAAGACGTTTACAAATATATGCGCCTGCTCGAAAAAGCCAGCCCGCGCGTAAAGGTTTTCTCGATCGGCAAGACGGAAGAAGGCCGCGAGATGATCGCCGTGGCCGTCTCATCGCCGGAAAATCTAAAAAATCTGGAGGAAGACCGCGCGCGGCTGGCGAAGCTTGCCGATCCTCGCACGATAAAGCTCGACGACGCGGAAGCCGACAAGATCGTGGCTCAAGCCGTGCCGGTGTACTACATCACCGGAACGATCCATTCGCCCGAAACCGGCGCGCCCACGGCCCTGATGGAACTGGCGTACCGCCTGGCCGTTGACGAAAGCCCGTACATCCGCGAAATTCGCGACGGCATGATCACGCTCATCACGCCGGTCGTCGAGGTCGATGGCCGCGACCGCATGGTCGACATTTATCACTGGCATCTCTCCCATCCCAAGGATTTTTATCCGCCGCTGATTTATTGGGGCAAGTACGTCGCGCACGACAACAACCGCGACGCCATGGGCATGACTCTCAAGCTCACGGAAAACGTGCTGAATACCTATGTCGGCTGGAAAGCGCAAGTCCTGCACGACCTGCATGAATCCGTCCCCTATCTTTACGACAACACCGCTGGCGACGGCCCCTTCAACGCCTGGGTCGATCCCATTCTCACCGACGAATGGGAAATGATTGGCTGGCGAAACGTCTCGGACATGACCAAGTTCGGCATGCCCGGAGTGTTCACCCACGGCGTATTCGATACCTGGTCGCCTGGTTATCTGATGTTTATCGCCGCGATGCATAATGGCATCAGCCGCCTTTACGAAACCTTTGGCAACGGCGGCGCGGATACTCTCGAGCGCACCCTCGACCCTGAGGAGTACGCGCGTACTTGGTATAAGCAAAATCCTCCGCTTCCCAAGACCCTCTGGTCGCAGCGTGACAACAACAATTATGAAGAGACCGGCTTGCTCACCTCGCTCCATTATTTCAACGAAAACAAGCGCCTCTTCCTGAAGAATTTCTATCTCAAAGCGAAGCGCTCCGTTACGAAGCCCACCGAGGAAGGGCCCGCCGCTTATATCTTGTCCGCGGACGACCCGCGTTTAGATTCGCAAGCCGAATTGCTGCACGTCCTGCAAAAGCAAGCGGTTGAAATTTCGCGCGCCACAGCCGCTTTCACGGTCACTCTGCCGGCGAAAAAGCCAGCGAAGGGCAAGAATGAAAAGGACGCGAAAGAAAAAGAATCCGCGCCCACTACTACGACACGCGAATTTCCCGCAGGCAGCTACATTATCCGCATGGACCAGCCTTACTCGCGAATCGCCGACGCGCTCCTCGATCACCAATACTGGAGCCCCGACGATCCGCAGAAAACGCCTTATGACGACACCGGCTGGACCTTCGGCGAGCTGTTCGACGTGCAAGTAACGCGCGTCACCGACCCGAAAGTCCTCGATGCTCCAATGGAGCGCGTCAAGGAAGTCCGCGCCCCGGCGGGCGTAAGCGGCGAGGGCACGATTTTTGCCATCAACAACAACGCCGAGCCGTCGCTGGCCACTCTGCGCTACAAACTTCGTGACGCTTCCATCGACGCTGCCGAGGAGCCCTTCGAGAGCGCCGGCAAAAAGTTCGACCGCGGCACTTTTCTCATTCATGGCGTCACCCGCGATCAGCTCAACGGCGCTATTTCCACTCTGGGCCTCGAAGCCGTTTCCGTTTCCGCGATGCCTACCATTAAAACGCATCCCGTGCGCGCCGCCCGCGTCGCCTTGGTTCACACCTGGCTCAGCACGCAGGCGGAAGGCTGGTGGCGCATCGCACTGGACAACCTCGGCATCCCCTACGACTACATCAGCACACAGACTGTCGCCAGAATCAGCGATCTGAACGCCAAATACGATGTCATTCTCTTTCCGCCCGTCGGCTTTTTCTCTGGCCCAACCCTCATTATCAATGGCCTTCCGAGCGCCTGGGGCAATCCTCTCCCGTGGAAGAACACACCGGAAACGCCCAATCTCGTCGGCCAGAATGATTCGACGGACGACATGCGCCCTGGACTCGGCTGGGATGGCGTCGAGCATCTCCAGTCTTTCGTGCAAAAAGGCGGCGTCCTCCTCACCGCAACCGATACTTCTCGTTTCGTGCTTTCCATTGGCCTTGCCGATGGCGTTAGTGCCGCCAACGGCCAGCGCATGAAGATTGTCGGCTCCGTCGTCGGCACCCGGCTCGTCGACGGCGCAAGCCCAATCGCCTATGGCTACGACGAAAAGCTCTCCGCCTATTGCGACAACGGCCCGATTTTTTCGCTCAGCAGCGTCGCAGGCGCTCGCGGCTTCCGCCGTTTGGGCGGCGAGCTGCACACGCGTCCCACCGGCCGCGGCACACTCGACGATCCCGATTTCGTTGTCGGACGCCCCGATGTCCAGGCCCCCGAAGAACCCAAATCCGAAATCTGGGAAACGCCGCCGGTTACCGACGAGCAATTGCACAACAATTTCCGCGTGATTCCTCCGGCGGACCGCGCTCGCGTCATCTTCCGTTATGCGGACAACAAAGACCTGCTGATCTCCGGCCTCGTCGAAGGCGGCGACGAAATCGCCCAGCATCCCGCCGTTGTCGACGTGCCCACAGGCAACGGCCACGTCGTCCTCTTTTCCATCAACCCGGTCTACCGCGGCGAAACGCGCGGCACCTATTCGCTCGTGCTCAACACCATCCTGAACTTTGACAGTCTAAACGCCGACCGCAAGCTGGCCGAAAAATAAACTGGATC
>Ga0187820_1000013_pt1 | contig 30082 bp, 26 predicted proteins | sample NC_wetland_sal_i_19_FD_132409 | JGI IMG/M metagenome (GOLD analysis project Ga0187820, IMG submission 132409) | Wetland sediment microbial communities from Neuse River Estuary, North Carolina, USA - SO4_5 | ecosystem: Environmental > Aquatic > Freshwater > Wetlands > Sediment | place: USA: North... | reverse complement strand
TGCGGAAAGGGCGTACCGTCTTCAGGAGAGAAGATCGTTGTTAGGCCAGCGCTTTGTTCCTTTCGGACTTTCGGCGCAAGCTTTCGGTTCTTACTCGTCACTCCGCGGCGTCGGAGGCGCCATGGGCCCGCGGCCTCGTCCGCCTGCCTGAACGGTGTAATCCGATGGCACAGTAAACAGCGTGGCTGCCGGCTCAGACCTCTGAATGCTGGTCACCGTGTAGGTTGTGGTTCCAAAGCGTGGATCGGTCCGCGTGCTCTTCATGACGATCTGAAGATCCGGCGAATACCAGCGCTCGGAGACCACTTGCAGGGGCTTATCATTCCCGATCTGGCCCGCGGGGATGACATGTGTAATTCGCGTGCCTTCGACGACCATCCCATTCATGGTCTGCGTTCCCAGCGATTCCTTTTTCAGCAAACCGGAAGCTTCCTCTTGTTCCTCGCGCGCCTGCATCTTCGCCGTGAAGGTCGACGAAGACTGGGCATTTGCACTCGAGGCACCGCCGCGTGCGCGGAAGAGCATCTTGTGCGCGATTTTCTGCTGTGCATCCAACATGATGTGTACGCCTGCTACGGGATCAGAAATGGCCACCATCGTCTTTGGTGTGCCCGAAGCCGCAAGCGGTCCGACACCGGTGAACGTAGCTTCATGTCGCGACCTGCCCTGGCTGTCGCGATACATGGTGACTTGCGAGGTTCGGTGAATCACCGAGCCGTCCTGCAGCGTTTGCGTCGTTTCCGACGTCGCCGAGGCGGTAAACGGCGCGCCTGTCACGACTTTCCCGCCGTGCATTCCTTCGAAGCCCATAAGCTCCATCGGCGCTCCGAAGGGAAGTCCGCCACCGGGGCCGCGGTGTTGCGCCTGTACAGCGATGGCGCTTAACACCAGCGCTCCGCCCAGTGCCAGGTACGTTTTGACTTTCAAGTTCATGATTCGCTCTCCTCTTCTCTCCCGCGCCGCGATGTTTTGTTCATCGCCGCAATCAAGTTTCAGTTTTCTTCCTGCGCCAACCGCACCGCTTCGGGCAGCCCATCGTTGCCAACCAGCAAATCCACCTGGATCCAGTCGCCAGCGCTCTGTTCGTTCACTGGCAATCCCAAAGCCCCAAGCGACCCGCGCTCCATCCTCACGCGCAAGATCTCAGACGGCTCGGTCAAGTCCGGCGCCGCTCCAGGGAGGGGCGTAAAATCGCCCAGATCATCTGCACTGGAGAGTGCAGCGGCGAGAATGTCCGCCGGTTGAGTCTGACTGGCAGCAACTTCGCTCGATGCCGGGGCGTTTGGCTCTGCCTTCGTTTGCTTTGCAGTCTCAGCGCGCCGCGATTGCTCCCAATTTCTCCAACCGACTAGTCCAACAATGAGGGCTGCCGCAGCCAGGGCCCAAGCCGCCACCATCGTTCCTCGGCGAACCACCATCGTGCGATGTTTGGTACGGAATTCCTGCCGCAGCCGCATTTCCACACGGGCGGGCGCGGCCGCCTCCAAAGTTGCTTCGCCCAAGGTTCGCAATTCTTCTCTCGCGGCCTGCCAGGACTCCTGCAAAGCGGCGCAGCGTGAGCAATGGCTCAGATGGGACAAGGCCGCTGCTCTCTCAGGCGCGTCCAGCGCGCTGTCACGATCAAGATCGAATACGATCGCTTCCACTTGCTCGCAGTTCATTTGCTGTTTCCCAAACATTTCCACGATTTGCTTACCTCGCCACTTTCATGCGCCGGGGCACATCCCGCAACAGTTCCAGCTTGGCCAGCAATAGAGCGCGCCCGCGATGCAGCCGGGAACGGATCGTCCCGATCGGGCAGCCGATCATTTGGGCTGCTTCCTCGTAACTCATTTCGTCCAGTTCGCACATCACCACGGCCTCGCGAAATTCGGCTGGTAAATCCAGCACCGCAGCTCTCACCTGATGCATGCGCTCCCGCGCTTCCATCCACTTGGCGGGAGTGAAATTATCTTGCAGGACGATTCCCGCTCCGCTGCCGTCCTCGTTTTTTTCTTCCAGCGGAACTTCTCTTGGAATCCGCTCGAGATGCTTCATCACGCGGTTGCGGGCAATCCCGAAAAGAAGCGCGCCCACCGATCCCCGCTCTGGATCGTATTTCTTCGGCGCACGGATCAAGGTCATGAAGACGTCCTGCACGATCTCCTCGGCTCCCCAGGCACTGCCCGTCATTCGCAGGGCGAACCTGTAGAGCGCGCCCTGATGCCGCCGGTAGAGAAGAGCAAAGGCCTCCTCATCACCCTGGGCGGCACGCCGCAACAGAAGGTCGTCTCTATCGTGAGCTGCGATCCTCGTCTCCCCTGCTACGGCTTCTGTGCCTGTTCGAGGTGCGTCTGCTGGCTTCTCCCTTATTTCCCCACTGGCCCCAAAAAAGTTCCCAGGCGAGTCGAGCGGCGTACTCCGTCCGGTTGCAAGTTTCGGTTTCACAGTGGTTTAGACGTGCTCCGCGGCTGGCGCGTGTCGGCCAAGAATACTCTGGTGAGGAGCTTGCCTCAATTGGAAATGAATGGATTCACTCTGGCTGGGGCGAGCGAGAGTTTGGCGATCCCGATGCTGCTTCACGGGAACTATTGAGCCTCGCTAAATATAGAGATGTGCGAGCTACTGAGAAAAGCGGCAGCAGGGCTGCCGCCCTCCAAATCGCTTCGTCGCCATTTTATGGGGACTTAGTTGGAAGTCTTTCGAGGTTTGAACATGCGCGCTGCAACGCGTGCCACGAGACGCCGTGAGACAAGTCTCTGCCCCAGCACTCCGAGATAATTTCCAAGGCCCGAGATCACGTAACTTTTCCCGGCGGCGAGAGCTCGCAAGCCTGTTCGCGCGACTTTCTCCGCAGTCTCTCGATTTGCCCTCGTGGCGGAGATATGCGCTTGCCCGGCAACTTCCGAGAATTCCGATTCCGTCGATCCGGGACACAGAGCGCACACTCGCACGCCGTGGGGCTTCATCTCTTCCGCGAGTCCTTCGGCAAAAAGAAGGTCGAAAGCTTTGGTGGCCGCGTATGTCGAGATGTAAGGAACGCTTTGAAATGAAGCGGTCGACGCAAGGATCAGCACGTCGCCATGTCCCCGCGCCACCATTTCAGGAAGATAGAGCCGCGTCAGATGGACTACCGCTGCGCAATTCACCTGCACCATGTCCGTGAGCCTGCTCAGATCGACCTTGGGAAATTCGCCGTAGGCTCCAAACCCAGCATTGTTGATCAGCAGTTCAATCTCGATTCCTTGTTCTTTCGTGAATCGAAATATCTTCTCCGGCGCATCCGGTTGGATCAGGTCGGCCACAAATACCTTTATGTGGATTTTGTGCTTGGCCGCAAGGTTTTGCGCCAGCTCTTCCAAACGCTCGCGCCGCCGCGCGGTTAAAACGAGGTTCGCTCCGCCGCGAGCCAATTCTTCGGCCAGTGCTTTGCCGATTCCCGCGCTCGCTCCTGTTACCAGGGCCCATTTCCCGGACCACGGTGTCATCGCATGACTCTCCCAAAGAGTCTTTCAGCGTATCACGGAGTTCTTCGTGAATCGTTCTTTGCCGAGAATCGTTCGCGGCCGCGGAACACGGCTATTGGATGGCGGGACGACTGCCGGGTGAGGCGAGTTGCGCGAGAACATTCTGGACCACTCGGTCACAGCGGGCTCCCATGAAGGGAAACGCTTCCTTGGCGTTGGAGCCCACGCGGGCGAGGAGCCATGCGCGCACCATTCCGTGGCCGCGGTGCAGACGCACCTTCACATTCTCTTCCGTGAGGCTCAGCGCATCCGCGGTCTCCGCCGTGCTTAGCTCTTCGACGTCGCGCAGCATGAGTACCGCGCGATACTGTTCTGGGAGTTCCAGAATGGCCTCCTCCAACAGCTGGCGGAGTTCCGCGCGAGTGGTTATCTGTTCGGGATCGGGAGAAGTTTCAACCATGTTTGCTCCAGGGCCATAGCCAGCCTCGGAATCCTCCAATTGATCGAGCCGGCCCCGTTTGCGAAGGCGGAACAGCGCCTCATTCACCGCGATTCGCGTAAGCCATGCTGCGAACGGTGCGCGGCCCTCAAATTGGCCAAGGTGCTCATAGGCGTGACTATAAGCGGATTGCATGACGTCTTCCGCTTCGCTGTCATCGCGGACAATGGCCCGCGCGACGCGATAGAGGCGCTGGTTGTAGCGGCGCATGATGATTTCATACAAGGCGGTGTCGCCTGCGCACACCCTGTCAACGACCTCTTCGTCAGTCCACCCCTCGGCTCTGGCCTTTTCGAGGATTCCAGTTCGTTCCATGGTTCTCCTACTTTAGAGCAGCCAAGAAGATAAAGGTTACAAGCCAAGTTCCCCTGGAAGCAAATGCACGACCACTATCGATTTCGGATTCGGTTGGCGGGCAGGGGTTTCGAGAAGAATGTTTGTAACCGAACACCGGCCTTGAAGCTCACTTAAGCGGGGGCCAATGATGAAAGATTTCGATAGCCGCCTCAATGCCGGTTGGTGGGCGCTGAGGATTGCCGTGGGACTTGGGCCGATCATCGCGGGCGTGGACAAATTCTTCAACAAACTGACCGATTGGGGCATGTACCTCAGCCCGCTCGCCACAAAGGTTGTTCCGGTCAGCACCACCACGTTCATGCATACGGTTGGAATTATCGAAGTCATCGCTGGCCTCATTGTCTTGAGCAAGTGGACCAAGATCGGCAGTTACATTGTGATGCTGTGGCTGCTCGGCATCGCCGTGAATCTGCTCACCACCGGGATGTTTTACGACCTGGCCTTACGGGACGTGGAGATTGCCGTGGGGGCGTTCGCGCTGTCGCAGCTTACAGCCGTGCGAGAGGGGCAGCTCAAGACGACCAATGGGGAAAAGCAGCAAGCAGTGCGCAGTTCGCTGTAAGGGCGCAAGACGATTCAAAATAAGACTCACACGGAGGAAATCATGAGGAAAATCACCTATCTCGCATTGTTGGGCCTGCTAGCCTTGCCGGCATTGGCTTCCGCAGAAACCTACAAGGACGTTCCGGTTGTGGACGTGAATTGCTCGGCAAAGGTGGCTTCCGCCCCTGACACACACACGCGCGCATGCGCACTAAAGTGTGCCGCGAGCGGATACGGCATCATCACCGAGGACAAGAAGTTCATCAAATTCGATGCAGCGGGAAACAAGGAAATCATCGCGGCTCTCAAGGCTTCCGACAAGAAAGATCATCTTCGTGTGGACGTTAGTGGAGACGTGGAAGGAGACACGCTGAAAGTTACGTCCATCAAGCTGTTGTAAGCTGCCCTGGAGCAGGCATCGCGCGCGGCGCGTTTCGCTCACGTTGCCGCGCGCGAGATCTGCGGCAATCCCGCATCTTCCGCCGCCACGCGGCCAATGACGGACCAGTCCTTATCCTGATTTCCGCGCGCCATCGCGGTGATAAAGCGGTCACGAATCACGCTCGCGATGGGCATGGGCACGCTCGCGGCTTCCGCGGCTTGCAGCACCAGGCGCACGTCCTTCAATCCGAGCGGAAGTAAAAATCCTGCCGGTTCATGCTTTCCCTGTACGATCAAATCGCCGTAGGTCCTGTACACGGGCGCGTTGAAGAGCGTGCTGGTCAGAAAATCCATGAGCGCGCCCGCATCGACGCCGGATTTTCTTGCGAATGCCAGGGCTTCCGAAAGCGATTCAAGCACGGAAGCGATCAGAAAATTCCCGGAAAGCTTCACCACGTTGGCCATCGAAGGCCGCTCGCCCGCCACCATCAGCTTCGGCCCCATGGCTTCAAGCAAAGGCTTGCATTTTTGAATGTAGTTTTCCGGTCCGGCAACCACCACGGCAAGACGCGCCGCTTCCGCAGCATCGGGGCGTCCGAAGACGGGCGCTGCGAGATATCCCTGCCCGGCATCTCCATGCGCGGCAGACAACTTGTCGCTCAAAGCCACACTGATGGTGCTGAGCGATGCATGCACGGCGCCGCGCGAAAGCGAAGCCGCGATTCCACCACCGCCGAAGACCAGGCTTTCTAGCGCCACGTCATCCGCAACCATGGTAAACACCACTTCGCCGCGGCAGGCTTCGGCCACCGTGCCCGCAACAATCGCGCCATCGGCGCGCAATGCTTCTGCCCGTTCGCGCGTACGGTTAAACACCGTGACGCGATGCCCGGCGCGAAGCAAACTCTTGGCGATGCCAGTCCCCATTCTCCCGAGTCCGATCAATCCAGCTTCCATGTCCCTTACCTCAGCTGTTCGAATTTCAATTTACGATACACCCATCGCCATGTTCAGGTTTCCGCCGCTTCGTTGGATTCCGCGGAATCCTTCTCAGGCGCGTTTTTTGCCGACGGCCAGACCGCGCTGCGGACGCGTTCTCCTTCTCTCTTGATCCGGTCCATGAGACGCCTGGCCCAGACAAATTCCGCTGCCAGCAAGCCCAATCCGAGGAGAATCACAAGCCATCCGGGTCCCGGCGTGACCAGCATGACGATGCCGATCAACAACAACGTGAATCCCCCAATAATTCGGGATAGGCGGCGGACTTGCTCGACGGTGCGGAGGATCATGGGAGTCTGTGGAGCGCAGCTTTCCGGGTAGAGGAGGGTCTAAGCACCGCTCAACTTCCTCTTTATGTTGACCTTTCCGCGCGGTTCGCGCAAGAGTGTAGGATCCAGTGTACTAACGACGAAAACTTCTTGCGGGGAGTCGACTTCCCCGAGACGTGGGTGCGTTTCCTGAGGAATCTGACCTGATTCAGCATCGAATACTAAATCGATTCATCCGCCAGTCCAAACAACTGAGTCAACGGTCTATCCTTCCCATATCGAGCGCATGATGGGGCTTGTAACGCCCTGGCCCTTGTGCGAAACTTCCTTGCCACTCACACCCATGTCTCGGTCGAAATCCGCGCAAATCCATCCCTCCCGAAAACCTGCCAGAAATAGCGTTAGCTTGAAGTCTCTTGCCGAGCATTTGGGACTCTCGAAGACAGCCGTCTCGTTCGTGATCAACCACTCGCCTCGGGCAAAATCCATTCCTCAGCGCACCCAGGAATTGATTCGCGCGGCCGCTCGCGAGCTGAACTACCGGCCGAACCATCTCGCCCGGTCTCTTCGTCAGCAGCGGAGCTTTACCATCGGAGTGGTTGTTCCAGAAATAAGCGAAGGCTACACCGCCCTGGTGTTGTCCGGGATTGAAGATCATCTGCTGCAGGAAGCGTACTTCTACCTGGTAGTCAGCCACCGTCATCGCGCTGAGCTCATCGAGGAATATCCTCTCCTTTTGCAGCAACGCGCCGTGGAAGGTCTCATTGTAGTGGATACGGCTCTTTCTGAAGGAGTGCAAGTCCCCCTCGTGGCGGTTTCCGGTCACCGAGCCATGCCCGGTGTCACCAACATCGTGCTGGACCACCCGCTGGCGGCGCGGCTTGCGCTGGAACATCTTGCAAAGCTCGGTCACCGCAAGGTGGCCTTCATCAAAGGCCAGGAATTCAGCTCGGACACTGCCGTGCGTTGGGATTCCGTATGCCGGGCTGCCGCGGAACTCGGCATTCCGATCAAAGTCAGGTTAGTGACGCAACTTGAGGGCGAATCCTCTTCTTCCGAACTTGGATACCAGGTTACCCAGAAGCTCATAGCCAGCGGTGAACCCTTCACGGCTCTTTTTGCCTTCAATGATATATCCGCGATCGGCGCCATTCAGGCGTTGCGTGAATCTGGCCGCCGGATACCTGAGGATGTATCCGTGGTCGGTTTCGACGACATCCAAAGCGCCGCGTTTCAGAACCCCGGGCTTACCACCGTCAAGCAACCGCTCCGCCAGATGGGTGTCCTCGCCGCGGAGACCGTTTTGCAACGCATCAACGCCCCGGCAAAACAATCCTACCCCAGAGAGATCGTCGTCGAACCAGCCTTCATTGTTCGTGGGAGCACTGCACACGCTCACCGAAGCGGCCTGGAGAAATAACCAGATTTTCGCGAAGTTCACCGACCCTCGACAAGGACTTGGGCCAACGGCATGAGCCACTGCGGGCGGTCTTGCGCTGAAGGTTTTTCGGCGGCGTTACCGTCTTGGAATTGCCGCGCCCTGTCCTCGAGAATTTCTAGCCGGAGAGGTAAATCAGAAATGGCAGGACGCCACGCCTCGCTTCTGCAGATACTTCTGGTGATACTCCTCGGCGCGATAGAACGCTGAGGCCGGCGTAATCTCTGTTGCGATGGGCCGCTTAAACTTGCCGCTTGCTTCCAGGGCCGCCGCCGATTTTTTTGCCGTAGCTTCCTGCTCCGGCGAATGAAAGAAAATCGCGGTCCGGTATTGGGTACCGAAATCTGGCCCCTGCCGGTTTACTTGTGTCGGGTCATGCGTCTTCCAAAAAACGTCCAGTAGTTGTTGGAAACTGACCCTGGCGGGATCGAATGTCACTTGCACCGCTTCGGCGTGCCCCGTCTCATCGGTGCAAACATCCTTGTACGTGGGATTTGGCGTCTCGCCTCCGGTGTATCCCACGGCTGTTTCGATCACTCCAGGCACTTGCTGAAAAGCTGCCTCGACTCCCCAGAAGCAGCCTGCTCCAAACGTTGCGATTTCCGGCATTTCCTTCTCCTATGCGAACCGGCTATCGGTCGCAACCGCGAATTATCTCTCAGGTATCCAGGCCATTGGATGCTGGATGCGGGGCCAAAGTTTCGGACACCTGCAAACATGGATTTTCGCGCGCCATCCTCCGAACTTCGCCACCTGGGCCTGTCCTCCTCCGCAATCCGCCCTTGCTTCGCGACTAATGCTTCGCCGCGCCGCCCGCGAAAGTCTTCAGCTTTGCTTGTGCCAGAGCTCTGTAGGGGCTATTCACTGACGCCGCTTCCGTGAACGCCTCCTTGGCTTCGGCATTCTTTTTCAAGTTGAGCAACGCGAAGCCCAGCCGGTACTGATTGCGCCCGTAACTTCCGTCATCGGGCTTCAAGAGCGGCGCCGCCGCCTTGAAGTTCTCCGCGGCTTGCGCATTGTCCTTTTTTTGGATGCTTACCTGCCCGAGCGAACTGAGGGCCAACCCTTTCTGCAGCGAAATCTCCTTTTGCCACCGCTCGTCGGTCACTCCTTCCGGCCTCTGAGCGCTGCCCAGCAGAGTGATCGCCTTATTAGCCGAAGCTTCGGCCTTATCGAGGTGCTCTCCTTGTTCGCTGTAATAGTCCGAAAGCAACAGCAGCATGCCCAGGTTATTCGGGTCCTTGGCCAGCAGTCCATTCGCCACCTCGAGCATTTTCGGGATGTTTTGGGCCTGCTGGTAGGAAGTCGCCGCCACTCCGAGCGCTTGATTCGCGTAAGGCGAATCCGGAAAGACCTGCGCGAAGTGCGTGAGTGCCGCCGCTCTCTTCGCCGGGTCCGCCGTTCGGTAATCCACAAGGTAAACGGCTTCCTCTATGTAATTGATATTGTCCTTGTTGCTCTCCAGCGTTGCCGCCTTTTGCCTCTGCCATCCTTCCGCTTCCGTCCCTGCGGGCGCAGGCAGATCCTTGAAGCGTTGCAGAATACCGGCCAGCTTCTCCCCGTAGGCCGCCACCTTGTCTGCGTCGCCCTTTTCGTTCGCCGCGCGAACCATGTTTACATCGTTCGAAAGGTTGTCGGGATCGAGCGCGAAGAGTTTGTCGCCATACTCGAATGCCTTGTCGTAATTTTTCTGCGCGATGTAATAATTTACATAGAGGTCGTCGGCAACGATGGCCATGTCGCCCTGGCCGAGCGTTGAGGAAAATTTGTCGATGAGCGCCAGCTTCTGCGCGGGATCGGCAGTGCCGTTGATTTCCGTCAACGCGTGGTCGGCATCGGAGCCCGCCGGAATTGGCACGTACTTGCCAATCTGTTGTCCGCTCGCCGGAGCAGCTGCGAAAACAAACAAAGCCCCAAATCCAATGCACTGCAAAATTCGCTTCATCATGACCTCCACGGGAAGGAAATTGCCTGCATCTTAGCGCCGCAACGCCTCTTGCGCAAACGAACTTCGTCAGCTGCGGCCGTCGGATTATGGCGGAGGCCCGCGCCTTCGTTTTCGTCTAGAATGTCCGGGTCTCGCTTGCGGGGAGGAAAACGTGCTGATGCTTGCGCTGAAATCCATTTGGTCGCTGCGAAAGCGGGCTGCCTCCACAGCGATCGCCGCTCTCTTCGGTCTCGGTTCCGCAAGTCGAATGACTGCACAAAACGCGATGGGCTCCCATGCGATGGACATGCGCGAGGAAGTCCCACCCGAAAAACTGCCTCCTCCGCTGAAACTCACCGGCATCGGCAACTCCCATATTCACATCACCGCAAGTCCCGAAGCGCAGATGTGGTTCGATCAAGGCTTGAACTTGCTCCACGATTTTTGGAACTACGAATCCGAGCGCGCCTTCGAGCAGAGCGTTCGTGTCGACCAGCGCTGCGCGATGTGCTATTGGGGCATCTACCAGGCTGAAAAGTTCAGCCACAGCAATTCCAAATTCTATTCGAACCAGGCATTGGCCAAAGCAGTCAGCCTGAAAAGTCACGCCAGTAAAGCAGAACGCCTGTACATCGAGGCCAGCGCCGCCGCCGAGGCCGCCGGCACATCCGAAAAAGAAGACAACAGCACCGGGGATTCAAAGGAAGTGCAAATTTACCGCAAATTGGTAAAGAGCAATCCCAAGGACATGCAAGCGCGCATTTTTCTGGCAGAGGCGCTCTCGGACGGCTACGACGATAACGATCAGCCCCGTGCAGGCCAAAAAGAAGCCCTGGCGATCTTGCAAGGCGTCCTAATGGAAGACCCGGAAAATTCCGCGGCGAATCACTACTGGATTCACGCCGTCGAACCCAGCCAACATCCCGAGCAGGCTCTTCACAGCGCGGAAATTCTCGGCCGCCTCGCGCCCACTTCCGGTCACATGGTGCACATGCCAGGCCACATTTTCTATCGGCTCGGTGACTATGCTCGCGCGAAAGAATGCTTTGCCGCTTCGATGAAAGCCGATGAATCGTATATGCAAGCCCAGCACGTCCAGGTCGATGACGACTGGAATTATGTCCACAACCTGATGTACGCCATCGCGAACTTGATGGAACTTGGTGAGCTAAGCGAGGCCACTGCGTTATCGGCCAAGCTGAAGGACGCCCGCGGCGAACTCGAAAACACCCTCTATCCCTGGTCGCCCCGCGATGCGATGTCGCGCCTCGATCCGCGCCTCCCGGTCGCGCTTCGCGATGCCGACTGGACGACCGCCCTCTCTCTCTTGAAGTCCGCCGATCCTTCCGATGCGCTGCCGAATCTCCGATTTCTGGCGCGCCAGCTGACACAATTCGCCATCGGGATGCAGGCCCTCGAGGCGCACGACCTATCGCTCGCGGAATCCGCCTCGGCTCAGTTCGACGCGGACCTCTGGAGAATTTCCAATCGCTTGAAAGACGAAGAAGACGCCAAATCCGATCAAAAGGAAAAAGACAAGAGCAAGTCGGATGCAAGCCCTCCCAAAATGCAAATCATGCCGGATGCCAACCCCAAACCGCTCGTGAGCAATTTATCCATCATGTCGCTTGAACTGCGCGCGGGTTTGCTGATCGCCAAGAAACAGACCGCGGACGCGAAAAAACTCTACGCGCAAGCCGCGCAGGAGGAAAAAGCTCTCGGCTACCGCGAACCTCCCGCCTTCATCCGCCCCGTTGGCGAAACCGAAGCCGCCGCTTTCATGGCCGCGTCGGACTGGACAGACGCCAAGGCCGCCTTCAAAGATGCTCTCGCCGACCGGCCCCACTCCGGCTTTGCGCTCTATGGCATGGCGCTAGCGAGTGAACAGTCGGGTGACTCCACAACCGCCGCATCCGAGTATGCGGATTTCCTGTCAGCCTGGAAATCCGCCGATTCCGATCTTCCGCAGCTCGCCCACGCCCGCGCTTACCTTGCGTCTCACAGCGCAGCCGCCACTACAAAATAGCCGCAAGAACCGGCTTCGCATTCTTAACCGCAGACTTGGTGGTGCTGTTTCCACTGGGTGCCTTGACGGAGGCTTGCCGTTGTAATGTACTGAACCTCTCAAATGCCCACGGCTCCCCTAGATATCGAAAACGAATTCCGCGCCATACTGTCACCCGATTCCGTTCGCGCGGCTCGCGTGGCCGACGCGGTTTGCGGCGTCCAGCCGCGGCTTGTCCTCGCGCCTGCCAGCCAACAACAGCTGGCCGCCGTCCTTCGTCTAGCGAATGACGCAAGTCTCGTTGTCATCCCTCGCGGCGGCGGCACCAAGCTCTCGTGGGGCAATCCTCCACAACGCGCCGATCTTATTCTTTCCACAGCTCGCCTCGACAGAATCATCGAGCACGTCTGGGCTGACCTCACCGTGAGCGTCGAAGCCGGCTGCACCATCCAAAAACTACAGTCTGCTCTCGCTCAACACGGCCAGCGCCTCGCCCTGGATCCCCTTTGGCCCGAGAGCGCGACCATCGGCGGGGTGCTCTCGGCGAACGACAGCGGCTCGCTTCGACTCCGTTTCGGCCCGCTTCGCGATCTCATCATTGGCGTTACCATTGCTCTCCCCGATGGCACTCTTGCTTCCAGCGGCGGCAAAGTCGTCAAAAATGTCGCTGGTTACGATCTGCCTAAACTCGTTACCGGCGCGCTCGGCACTCTCGGCGTCGTCACCCGCGCCGTTTTCCGTGTGCACCCGCTTCCCCATCATGCAGAGACGTTCTCTGTGTCCGTCGGCACGGCCGAAAAAATGCAGCAGCTCATCCTTGCTATCCAGGATTCCAAACTCGCGCACACGGCTCTCCAAGCCCGAATCGCGCAAGATGCCGAGCCTGTGGTGGACATCCTGTTTGAAGGCACGGAAGCTGGCGTTGCAGCCCAAGAAGCCCAGTTTCGCGAACTCGCAGGCGCTACGCTCGTTCGCGAAGCTCCCCCAGCGGTTTGGAGCGTTTCACAAGAGCTCTGGAATTTCTCGGACTCCGCTGTCGGAGCCCTGGCAAAGATCACCGCACTCCCGGCCGTCATCGCGCGCACAGTCGAAACCGTGCGGCGCGCAACAAGCTCCCGCAAAACCCAATGGAAGCTAACGATGCAGGCCACAGGCATCGGCTGGCTGTGCTTGGAAGCTGCGCCGGAGAGTCTCCACGCTTCTCTCTGCGATCTGCGCGCCGAACTTGAAAGCGCGGGCGGTTCGCTTGTACTCCATAGGCGCGCCGGGGCTCTGCCGCCGATCGACGCTTGGGGCCAACCCGGCGACGCTCTTCCCCTCATGCGTGCCGTCAAAAAACAGTTCGATCCGAAAAGCACTCTAAATCCAGGCCGCTTTGTCGGCGGCATTTGAAAGGAGAGTTCCGCCCATGAACATCGTGAAACTGCGAACGTTGCTGTGCATCGCTCCATTGCTCTTCCTGCTCGGCATCGCGGCGGAAACCGCTTCCCCTCAATCGGCAACTGGTCCCGCTGCTCCGCAACCAGCTCATGCAAACCCAGCCGTCCTTTTGGAAACGCTGTCTTGGGACGAAGCGGAGCGCGTCCTCACGCCCGACGCCGTAGTCGTTATCGCTCTCGGCGCAGAATCCAAGGAGCACGGTCGTCATCTCCAGCTCAACAACGATTTCCTCATGGCCGAATATCTCAAGAAGCGCGTGTTAGTCTCCGCTCCGCAAAACGTCGTTGTCGCTCCGACCATCAACTACAGCTTCTATCCCGCTTTCCTCGAATATCCCGGCTCAACCTCTCTCAGCCTGGACACCTCGCTCGCGATGTTCAACGATATCGTCCATTCGCTCGCCCACTACGGGCCTCGCCGCTTCTACATTCTTAACACGGGAATCTCCACACTTCACCCGCTCGCGCAAGCCGCCGCCGACCTCGCCAAAGACGGAATTCTTCTCCGCTACACGGACCTCACCAAAGACGATCCCGTCGAGAAGAAAGTCCGCCAGTCCGGCGGCAGCCACGCCGACGAAATCGAAACTTCCATGATGCTCTACATCGCGCCCGAATCCGTCCGCATGAATAAGGCTGCTCGTGACCTGAGCCCCGACAAACGCGGCCCTCTTACGCGCGATCCGCACGGTAAAGGCACCTACTCTCCCACCGGCGCCTGGGGCGACCCCACGCTGGCCACACGCGAAAAGGGTCAGGCCGTCACCGAATCCCTTGTCGCCACAATCCTGAAAGATATCGATGATCTTCGCCAAACTCCGCTCACTCCAGCCCAATAGCCTCATTTGCATCGGGAGTCGGGCTTCGGTTAAGGTCACTGTTGGAAACGAACACCCGTTGTTATGACTTCTTCTGCGAACGCGTTCGACGCGCATCATCCGCCCTCAACAGACATCATCGATAAGTGCGTCCACTGCGGCTTCTGTCTCCCCGTCTGTCCTACCTACGTTCTCTGGAACGAAGAGATGGACTCGCCGCGCGGCCGCATCTATCTCATGAAAATCGCCAGCGAAGGAGCTGCAACGATCAATCCGCAATGGGTCAGCCACTTTGACACTTGTCTTGGCTGCATGGCCTGCATGACCGCTTGCCCTTCCGGCGTCGACTATGGAAAGTTGATCGAGGCCACACGCGCTCAGATCGAACGCCATCATCCGCGCTCGCTGGGCGAAAAACTCCATCGCCGTTTTCTTTTCGCAGTCTTCACCCGGCCGGACCGCCTCCGCTTTCTTCGCTGGCCGCTGCTCGCCTACCAAAGATCCGGCCTGCAATCGCTGGTTCGCGGCGCGGGCCTCCTGAAGCTCTTCCCCAAGCGCCTGCAAGCCATGGAAGCGCTAATGCCCAATCTCAGAAAAAAAGAGCAAGTGGCCGAGCTCACTCCCGCACAGGGAGAGAAGCGCAAGCGCGTCGGCCTCTTGCTCGGTTGTGTGCAACGCGAGTTTTTTCCGCAGGTCAACGCCGCCAGCGTGCGCGTCCTGGCAGCAGAAGGTTGCGAGGTCGTCGCGCCACAAGCACAACCCTGCTGCGGCGCGCTGATGGTTCATGCGGGAGAAGAAGCTGGAGCGCTGGATCTAGCCCGAAAAACGATTGACGTGTTTGAGCGCGCCAACGTCGACACCGTCGTCACCAACGCCGCAGGCTGCGGCTCAAATGTGAAGGAATACGGCCACTTGCTCCGCGACGATCCAAACTACGCCGCTCGCGCCAAAGCATTCGCCGCAAAGTGCAAGGACATCACCGAAGTGCTCACCGAGCTGCCGCCGCGCGCCGCAAGGAATCCGTTGCGCCTCCGCGTAGCATTCCACGATTCCTGCCACCTGCAACACGCCCAGGGCGTGCGCTCGCAACCCCGCCAATTGCTCGCGAATATTCCCGGACTCGAGCTAAACGAAATCCCCGAAAACGCCATCTGCTGTGGATCTGCCGGAATTTACAATCTTGTCCAGCCCGGCGCCGCCGGCGCTCTCGGCGATCGCAAAGCGCAGCTCATTGCCCCGCTAAACGCCGAAGTCGTCGCCACCGGAAATCCCGGTTGTCTCTTGCAACTGCAATCCTCTTTGGCGCGTCTAGGCAGCAAGACTCCTGTTGTTCACACCATCCAGCTCGTTGACGCTTCCATCCGCGGCAAGCCGTTGTAGGGGCACGACACGTCGTGCCCTCCCTGCATTGCCTCGGCGTATTAAGATTTAGCCGCGATTCTGCTACGTGGTTTTTTTCGTCCACGCGCCCAGAATTGCCCCCATCAGACACAAACCCACAAGCGAATAAAACTCATTGATCGCAAACAAATGCATCGACCGCATTTCGAACATGTAGGTCGTGTAATTTACCGGCCCAATAAATCCAATCCACAATAGAATCCCGACGGCGGCGCCGCGCGCGGCCGTATTTGCGTTCCGCCAGTTGCAAATCTGCGCCAGCACAAATGCGATCAATAGTTCCAGGACGAACGTAATGACGTACGGCAATACCGGATTCATCGACTGCGCCTGCGCATCCGTCATGTGCTCGAGCGCCATCCACGGCTTTGCGAATAGGAATCCGTACCACAAAGCGCCAAGCAACCAGTACACAATCGCCGAGACGATCACTGCCGCATAATTCGTTTTCATATTTTCTCCCTCGCTGCGTTTCTGGGCCGCTTGCACCAGTGGAGGAGGCCGGGGAACTCTTGCCAACTCACAGTGGGGAGAGTTTCCTCGTTGTGCCTCGAGGATGTCAAGCACATTGCCGAAACAACGCATTGCGCGCCCCACTTCAATAATAGGCCCGCACAAAAAAGTAAATCGTCATTCCCGTTCCCACCAAAATCACAAAACTCCTGATCCACCGCTGCGGCAACTTCTGCGCAAAATGCGCCGCGAAATAGCCCCCCAAAATCGCTCCTGCAATCATCACCACCGCTTGCGGCCAGACGATTGCTCTCGTAATCACGAACGTGATCGTCGCCACTCCGTTAATCACTCCGCCCAGCACCACTTTTAGCGCATTCATGGCGTGAATGTCTGTCATTCCAAGCGCGGCGAGCATCGCCAGATTCATGATCCCGATTCCGCCGCCGAAATACCCGCCATACACGGCGACCGCCAGCTCGAAAACCGCCGCGCCCGCTAGCGCCGCGCTGCTCGCATCGTGAGACACGCTGGCGGAAATTCGTCCGGTCAAATGTTTGCCAAACACAAACAAGAGCGTCGCGCCCAGCAGAAGCCACGGCAAAACTTTCAAGAATGTCTGCCCGGGCGTGTGAATGAGAAGGAAAGCGCCGCTAAGCCCGCCAATCACCCCGGCCACGATCAACGGAACCATCACGCGCCGCGAAATGTTGAATCGGCTCCGGTACGCTCCGCCGCTCGCCGTCACTCCGACCCACAGTGCCAGCGTGTTCGTGGCGTTCGCCGGGACAGGCGGCACTCCCGTGAAAAGCAACGCGGGAAAAGAGACGAAGCTGCCGCCGCCGGCGACCGCGTTAATCGCGCCGCCCAGCACGGCAGCAAGAAACAGAAAGATGGCGTGTGCGATGGTCAAGAAGGTCTTCTATCACGATTCCCGCCCTCGCTCCAGTTGCATCGTGGTTGAAACGGCCATCTCCGCTGCCGGCTCTCATCTTGTTTCGCCGCATCGCCATTTCGTTGTATCTTGGCTTGCCTAAATTACGCATCCATGGGAGCCGCCGCCGTGGCCAAAGCCCGCGTCAAAAAAAACAGCAAAACCGCCGCCCCTCGTTCAGTCCGGCAGGTCACCGAAGCGCAAATCGCTGTTCATTGGAAGGAAGAGGAGTATTTCTATCCTTCCAAAAAATTCAAAGCGCAGGCCAATCTTTCCGATTCCTCTTTCGTCAAGAAATTCAGCGAGAAGAATTTTCCGAAATGTTTCGATCTCTATGCCAAGCTCCTCGATTGGGACAAGCCCTGGCGCAAGACTCTGGACACCTCGAATCCTCCATTCTGGAAATGGTTTGTCGGCGGCCAGCTCAACGCATGTTACAACTGCGTCGACCGCCATCTCGTCAAGCACAAGAATAAAGCGGCCCTGATTTTCGTCCCCGAGCCGGAAGACGAATCCGCCACCGTCATCACATATCAGGAACTCTACAAACGCGTGAACGAAGTCGCCGCATTACTCCGCGATTTCGCCGGCCTTAATACCGGCGACCGCGTCACCATTCACATGCCCATGATTCCCGAGCTGCCCATCACCATGCTGGCTTGCGCGCGCCTCGGCGTGATTCATTCCGTCGTCTTCGGCGGCTTCAGCGGAGAAGCTTGCGGCCTGCGCGCCGCCGATTCCGGCAGCCGCGTTTTAATCTACGCCGACGGCTATCATCGCAACGGCAAATGGGTCGACCACAAGCCCAGCGCGGACATCGCCGTCGAAACCGCGAAAAAAGAGGGTCAGAGCATCGATAAGGTTCTCTTCTGGAGGCGCTACGCGGGCCATTACCGCTCCGACTCTCCGATGATCATGGACCGCGATTTTTTCATCGACGATCTACTGAAAGACTACCGCAACCAGATCGTCGAGCCTGTCTCGCAAGATGCTGACGCTCCGCTCTTTCTCATGTACACCAGCGGCACCACCGGAAAGCCGAAAGGCTGCCAGCACCGCACCGGCGGCTATCTCGCCTACGCCGCGGGCACTTCCAAGTATTATCAGGACATTCATCCCGAAGACGTCTACTGGTGTATGGCCGATATTGGATGGATCACCGGCCATTCCTACATTGTTTACGGGCCGCTTGCCCTCGGCGCAACAAGCGTTCTCTACGAAGGCGTGCCGCAATTTCCGGATGCCGCCCGTCCCTGGCGCATCGCCGAACGTCTGGACGTCAACATCTTCCACACTTCCCCCACTGCCATTCGCATGCTTCGCAAAGCCGGCGGCGATGAGCCGAGGAAGTACAACTATCACTTCAAACACATGACCACGGTGGGCGAGCCCATCGAACCCGAAGTCTGGCGCTGGTATTACGAAATGGTGGGCAAAGGCGAAGCGGTTATCGTCGATACCTGGTGGCAAACGGAAACCGGCGGATTTCTTTGCAGCACCAAGCCCGCCCTCGATCCCATGAAGCCCGGCAGCGCCGGACCTGCCGTTCTCGGCATTTATCCGGTCATCTGGGATGAGAACGGAGAAGAGGTCAAGCCTGGATCGGGAAAGGCTGGCAATATTTGCATTCGCAACCCCTGGCCGGGCATCATGCAAACGATCTGGGGCAGCTCGGAGCGCTTCGTCAATCAATACTACAAGAAATATTGCAAAGATCCGGATAGCAAGGACTGGCGCGATTGGCCTTACTACGCCGCCGACGGCGCCGTTCTTCCCGCCGACGGTTACTACCGCATCCTCGGCCGCGTCGATGACGTCATCAACGTCGCCGGCCACCGCCTCGGCACCAAGGAAGTCGAATCTGCCTGCCTCAGCATCCTGGAAATCGCCGAAGCCGCCGTCGTCCCCGTCGTTGACGAAATCAAAGGCCGCGTGCCTGAGGTTTATATTTCTCTGAAGCCTGGCGTGCTGCCTTCCAAAGCCGTCAAAGACAAAGTCATCTCCACCATTGAAACCATCATCGGCAAAATCGCGCGTCCCAGGCAAATCCACATCGTCCCGGACATGCCCAAGACTCGTTCCGGAAAAATCATGCGCCGCGTCCTCGCCGCCATCTCCAATCACATGGATACCGGCGACATCACCACTTTGGCCAATCCGGACATCGTCGCCCAAATTCGTGAGCTGGTGCAGGGCCGCGTCACGGGACCATTGCAAGAGGGGCCCGAAGACATCAAACTCTTCGGCGAAGAGAAGTAGCTGCGAGGAAAAGCCAAACAAGGAGATTTCTATGTCAGAGCTGTCAAGAAGAGCGTTCATCAAAAATACTGCGACGGCCGCCGCGGCGGTTAGCCTCTTTTCAACCGGCGCATTCGAGCTCGACGCCAATCCTCTCGGCCTGCCCATCGGCTGTCAGACCTGGCCGGTCAGAGAGGGCATCGCCAAGGATTTTCCCGGCACCATCAAGCAGCTCGCCGCCGCCGGTTTCCATCACATCGAGATCTGCTCGCCTGTTGGTTACGACGATTCCGGCTTCGGCGGCCTCGCCAAATTCAAAGGTTCCGAGCTCCGCAAAATGCTGAACGATTGGGGCGTTAAGTGCATCAGCTCGCACTTCAGCATGGAAGAGCTGAGAAAAGATCAACCCGCCCGCATTGCCTGGGCGCAAGATCTCGGCCTCACGCAGATGCTCGTCGCGAGCCTCGGAGGTCCCGAGCATCCCACCATGGATGACGTTAAACGCGCTGCCGAGGAATACAACAAAATAGGCGAAAAAGCCGCCGCTGCGGGCATTCAACAGGGCCTCCACAACGAAGGCTTCGAGACTTCTTCGGTCGATGGTCAGCGCACTTACGATTTGCTCTTCGGCCTTCTCGATCCCAAGCTCGTCAAATTCCAGTTCCAGGTATCCACCATCAGCGAAGGCTTCGACGCCGCTGAATATCTCGCGAAATATCCCGGCCGCTTCATCTCCATGCACGTGCAGGGCTGGGATGCAAAAACGAAAAAGATCGTCCCGGTCGGGCAGGGCACTCTCGATTGGAAGAAAATCTTCACGGCCGCAAAAACTGGCGGCGTCAAAAACTATTTCGTTGAAATGGATTTCGCCATGATGAAAGCCAGCGTTCCGTACTTGCGTCATCTCCAGGTCTGACGGCGCTCTTCTTCTTAAGACCCTGCAAAGCGCCTTTATTGTGCCGTTGCTCTGCGCACCAACACGAGCGCAGTCAAAGTTGCAGCCATCAATAAAAACCTGGATCGTGCCGTCCGCCTGGCGATCGACCCTGGGCAGCACGCGCTGGGCAGACAGCGCTTCGGTCGAGAGGTCCTGGATTCTCCGCCTCCCGTCGAAACCCGATGTTCTTCCTTACATCTCCTGGTACCTGCTAACTCCCGCATAATATTGCGAAGAAGCGATTTGGAGTGCGGCAGCCCTGCTGCCGCTTTTCTCAGTAGTTCGCACGTCTCCACAATTAGCGAGGCTCAATCGAGCGCTGCTCCAGTTATTTGTTCTGCAGGGATTCTATGTAGTGGTGCCAAATGGCGGATAGATACCTCCACTCCTCCGGTGAAGGACTCTCCTGCGTGGTTTCTGTTCGGCTGACAAAATAAAGCGCGGGAATTCCGATGGACGGCTGTGCCTGCATGTAGTTCCACCATTCTTTGAGGTTGGTCGAGGAAGCATTGTCGGTATCGACGAGCGGCCAGCCCGTGATTTCAGCAATGCGCGCGCGCAGCCGCATCATGTCCGCCACATTCCGGCTCGCGTACCACACATCATTCAAGCGAATGACGTCCGAAGACTCGCGAAATAGCGCGTTTGCGGTCTGCGTTTCGACCATGGCGTCGGGCTTCCACTTATGTGTTTCGGTGTAGAGAATGGACTGAAAACGCCGGACAAAGTTTATCCCGGAGGCAGAGCCTGTGATCGCCAGCCCGGGTACGGCAGGCGCGCTTACCCAGTCCTCTTTGAATCCGTCGATGCCAACCTCTTGAACCAGGTACCGTATCCGCGTGCGTAGATAGTCTTCATACGCCGGTTTGCCGGCGTCGGCGATCATGCATTTTCCCTGATAGTTCACGCACAGCGATGCAGGTAATCCTTCCGCATTGGCGACCGGAACCCATAGCAGCACATGACGGCTTCGAGCATGCTGCGCATCCACGAAACCTTTCAAATCGGGCCACTTTTGCTGATCGACTTCAAAAGTGCCATAGGCCCGCTGCCACTTGTCATCGATGACCACGGTGCCCACCGGCAGTCCGCGTTCGTCGAGCATCGCCAGCCATTTTTCGTAATAGGCTTGCGTCGATAGCGCATTCGGTTTTCCGCCATTCGGCACGGATTCCACGGTTTGTTCCGCCCATCCGCAGAAGATCGGCAAGTGATGCCAGTAAACATCCTTGGTCGCCGGTTCTGTGTCGAGTTTGTTTTTGTCCAGCCAGCCCGTGTAGCGCTGCAGCGCATCCAGCGGGCTGAAGGCAAAATGGATGCAAAGAACCGGAGAGGCAAACTCACCCTCGACGGTTCGATAACCCTTGTAGTCGACATAGAAAGATGCCCCCGCATAGCGTGAGCCGCTATATTCGAACGCCGGGAACTGATAATCGTCGGGCTTGGCGCCGATACCGATGCTCGTCCAGGTTTTGTTCAAATGAAACGCGAGAAAAAGTGGTGGCGGGGCAAATATTCCCGTCAAGCGCTCCGGACGAAAATCTTCCTCCGAGCCTTCTTCGCGGCCCGCGCTGAAGCCGAGAATTTGCGGCATGGCGATATTGAACTCGAATTGATCGGCCAGGTTGGGATTGGCGGCGAAATAACGGTCCGCGTAGATGGTCGTGTCCCACGCATGGCCATCGGTTGTGCCGTTGTCCCAGCGGTTCGAAACGCCGTTCGACAAAAAATAGCAGCGGCCCAGTTTGCCGTGGCCATTGACGAACTGCTGGAACTCCACATGATCGTCAAAGAATCGCCACAGGAATCGACGATGAGTCCACAGGGTACTTTTGGCAGAGGCGTTCAGCTCATAGCTGCCCGCCGCCGTCTTCTCTAACGAATAGGTGATATCGGAAAGATGCTCTTGGCTGCTTTCTGACGCCAGGCCAGCTACGATCGGAAACTGAAAAACCACCTGACGATCTCGTTCGATCTTAATCTGCGGCGGATTTCCCGCCTCCACCTCGGCGGAGTATTGCGCCATCTCGATGGACTGCTTCGAATCGCGCCCCTGCGCGGTGCTCGGTAGCGCGGCGACGAGTAAGAGGACGCCATGGATTCCGAAGTATTGCGCCAATACTCGCCTCGTTGTCTTCCGAAGGAATCCCATTCGAACCATTCCAATTCCTAACGCTGAAATCACAGGAACCTCACAGCCCGCTTTCCTTTCGCGAAATCCTTGAGATGAAGATGTAACTTAGCACAGTGTTTCGTGTTTGCTGCGAAGAGCCGCTGAAAAGTATCTGTCGTTCCGGCCAGCTTGGGCAATTCACGCCGTTGCCGCGGAAGTGAAAAAGGCTGCCCGCCCAGGAGTTAGGTTCGGGGAAGCTGCGGAAGATTTGATTATTCTGATTTTGCTGCGCAATTCGACCAGGAAAATCGACAAGCCGCGAGGTATTAGCGTTTGGCGCCGCAGAGATTTTGCGTTTGTGCAAGGACGTCCGCATCGAACTGCGCGGCCTGCCACCCGTGCGTCGAGCAGACTTGCTCCGCAGTCAATCCCAGCGCCCCGCGCATGTCCGCGCCCGCCACGTTTGTCCCGCTAAGTTCCGTCCCGCGCAGTACGGCTCCGCCAAAAAACGCGCCGCGTGCGTCCGTGTTCCGAAGGTCCGCGTCCATCAAAATCGTGCCCTTGAACTGCGCTCCCGTCATGTTCGCGTCGCCTAATTTTGCCGAGGAAAAATCCGTTTGATCCAAAGTGGCGAAGGAAAGGACAGCGCGCTCCATTTTCGTGTCACGCATGTCCGCGCGAGTCAAATCGGTGCGCAACAATTGCCCGTTGCGCAAATTTACAGCATAGAGCGAAGCGCCTTGCAATTTCGCGTTGGACAACACAGCGTTCTCGAGCGTGGCAAACGACATGTCCGCGCCGCGCAAATCCGCTCCCGTAAAATTGGCTCGCCTTGCGTCCGCGGACACCATCACGGTGTTCGAGGCTCTGACGCGGTCGAGGATGGCGTCTCGTAAAACAGCTTCGCGCAAATTCGCTCCGCGCAAATCCGATTCGGAAAGATACGCGCCTTCGAGATTGGCGCGCCACAATTTCGCGTTCACGAGATAGGTCCGGTAAGCTCTCGCGAACCGCAGATTCATTTCGTTCAGCTTCGCTCCGGGTACGGATGCGAGCGCTTCTTCACTCCAATTCCCGTGCGGCGGCGGGCCAGAAAGCATGGACTCCGTCAACTCCGCGTAAGGCCTGTACCCGATGGATTGCATCGCTTCCGAAGCCCATCGCAGCAAATTCGCCGGCGAATATTGTGGATCGACATTCCGGTCCGAAGGCAGGCCGTGATTTACGCCGAGCGAAAAAATCAGCAGTGCGCAGCCCGTCAGAAGAGCTACTCGCCCGGTCGCGAAGCTCAGCCGCCACAAATTCTTCGATTTCTGCCGCAGCAGATCTCCCGGTTGCAGTACGCGCGCCACGATTGTCGGCACACACGTCGCCGCCGCGACGGAAAGCGTCAAAAGAAACGCGTGGAGCAATGTCCCGCGAAAATCCTGCCGCACGAGATATCGAAGCCAAAACAAAAACAATGTCGCGGGCACCACCCAGTAAGCCAGCGTCGTCGCCACCACCGTCTCCAGCACCCAAAACGGCGAGCGTCCTTCGCGCATCCACCGAAAATGGCGCCGCACCAGTCCCATCAAGTACCACGGGCCGTCCTTCTCCAGTGTTTGCCCGTCCTTGAAAACAGCGGGCAGGCCGGACATGCTTCCCCACAGGCGCAGCAGCAAAAAATGAAATCGCAAATACAAAATAAAAAGCACCAGCGGCGCGCCCAAGTAAAAACTTGTCATCGAAATGATTTTGGGAAAGCGGGCCACGGGAATGGCCGAGGCGTCCACGATCAGCCGCACATCAGTGGTCAATCCAATCAGCGCGATGCAGGCGAGACTTACGCCGAGCGTTAAAAAATAAAACCACCGCGCGACCTTGGACGCATCGGAGATTGCTTTGGTGCTGTCGAAGGTTGCAATCGTCTCCGGCAGGATGGCATCAAATAGATTCGTTCCGCCAAGCCGGCCCACCCACAAACCCTCGGCGCCGTAAAGATTCGCGCCCATCAAATTGGCTCCGCGTAGCTCGGTTCCAAGCAAATTGGCTTCGCGCAAATCCGCTTGCACGAGGCTCGCGCCGCGCAAATTCGCCATCGATAAATCAGCGCCAATTAAATTGGCGCGCTGAAGAAAAGCGCCTTCGAGGTTGACTCCGGTCAAGTCCGCGCGCGAAAGATTCACACCGCAGAGATCCGCTTTGACTCCGGTTTCTCCGCCGCTTTCCACCCACTGCTTGTGCTGATCGAGAGTCTCCGCCAAATCGAGCAGCGAAATCGACCCGGTGGCTTCCTCGGCAGAAAGGTGATTCTGCGCATCTTGAATTTCCGAGAGCATTTCCAAACTGTCCCCCATACCGCGTTTATCAACCGGAGCGATGGCGCTCATGGTTCGTCCAGCGCGCCTCCAGCGCGGCCACTAGCGGACGCGTGCGACCGGTGCCAAATCCTGGTTTGGTTGTATCGTTTCTCCGCCGGGCAAAATCCATCATGACGCACAAAGCAGGCGAAAATCGCCTGCCCAAAAGGACAGGACGCGCAGAGGTAACGGTGCTCTCTGTGGATTTCCCGCGCGGTCTGGCGCAATCGCGAAAGCGGCAGCAGGGCTGCCGCACTCCACAAAATGCGCGCGAAGGAATTTTCTGAAACGTGAGAGAACTCGCGCCACGTAAACGCGAACGAGGTGGCGAAGTTGACCTGCTATTCGCGGGACTGGAGTGCGGGTTTGGGCGGCGCTCGTTACTTAAAACGAGAAAACGTCCCGTCTGGAACGTGTGAAGAAATTGGTCAGGGAAATTTAGCGGATGATCCAGGATGTATCCCGACATCGCGATCGTCGCTTACAAGCGTTCTAAACGATAAATTCTCGAGCGCGGATTCCATCGAAATCGCGAATGTACATTTTTTCACACGTTCCTGTCATCGAGTCTGCAAGGTTGTGGACTGTGAGTTTCCCGTCGTGCGTTTCTTCAAAGGCCTGCTCAGCTCTTCTTCAGCTCGATGCCGCCGTTCGTGGTGGCGACTTTCAATCCGCGGCCTCCGCCGCCCACTGTGCCGGAGAGAGACTTGGGGCCAAACCGCCCCTGTACGGTAATCGGAAAGTCCGTGCGAATCCCGCCATTGGTGGTGGCCGCATCCACCTGGAATTCCGCGGAGGCGGGCAGCGTCACGTCCACACTGCCATTTGTGGTCTCCAGCTGCAGCTCGCCGCTCCACTTGGCGTTGCCCATGGACACCCGCACGCCGCCGTTCGTGGTCCTGGCGGAGGCCCACTCGCTCGTCGAGACTTCCACGTCGCCGTTGGTCGTCGCCGCCTGCACCACGCTGGCCAGGTTGAGGCAATGGACGCGGCCATTGGTGGTCAACGCATTGAGCCGCACACCGCGCGGGACTTGGACGTCAAAGTTGATCTTGGCGTGATGCCCATGCCACCAGTTGCCGGACTCCGACGACACGCCGCCGCGATGGCAGCGCCCCGGTGTGCGATCCTTGGCGTAGACGGCGCAAACCGTGACGCCGTCCGGATACTCGACAACCTCGATAAACAAATTGTGGTCGTCATCGCTCCCGCCTAGGATGCCTTCTACGCGGGCGGCATCCCCAGAGGCGCCGCCGGCGTCAATCTCGCCATTGGTATTGACCACTTCCAGCGTCTGCCCGGCCTTCAAGGATCCTTGCCAATGAAAACTGTCCGGCGCGAAGACCGTGCGCTTTTCGCCCTGCCCCCGCGCGGGCATACCAGCCACCAGGCAAATCACCGCGGCACAAACCGCACCTGGTAAGCAGCCTCGCAGCAAACTCTTGCTCATTTTCATGACGTCCGCCTCCCTAACGGTTGTCTGACGCTTGAACCGGCACACCCGTCTTATCGTGTATAACGAAGCCCGGACCACTTTTGTTCCCAATAGGCGGGGCATCCATGCCGCCTGCGGCCTATTGTCGGAAAAGGGGTGGGGCGGCCGCGCAACCCGGAAGGCAATGAGTAGTGAATAGGGGGTAGTGAGTAGAAAGGACAGAGACGGAGAGGAGTGACCCACCGTTTGCATGAAACAAAGACGCAAACGGTAGGCCACCTCGGAGCAAAGGCGCTGCCACGCGCCCTGAAAACCGAAGGGAGCGGCATCCTGCCGGAATTCTCTGCTCCGCCCGTCTCATCGCGGTTCTTTTCGTCCTGCGGCGGGGCTATAATGCCGGGCGATTTCTTCCCATCCGATCAGCGAGGGGGACTCCGTGAAAATTCGCCGCTCGATTTCTCTTGGGTTGATGCTCGTACTCCTGCCGTTGCTTGGGGCGGCTGAGCCTGCCAATCGGGTCACAATCCTGTACGACGCGTTCAGCAAATCTCCAGAGGTGACAAAGGATTGGGGATATTCCGCTTTGGTGGAGTACGGCGGCAAGCGGATTCTGTTCGATACCGGCAACAATGCTCAAATTTTCGAGCACAATGTAAAAGCGATGGGCGCCGACCCGCGGAAGCTGGACTTCGTGGTTATTTCGCACCGGCACGCGGACCACACCAGCGGCCTCACCTACCTATTGAGTGTGAATCCGACGGTGAAAATCTATACTCCAGACGAACCCTTCGGGTTGTTCGGAAAGGGAGTGCCCAACACGTTTTATCGCAAGGAACAATCGCTGGCCGCCAACATGCGGTATTTTGACGGAGATCCGCCGGTCACGCTTCCCGGGGGCAGCCCCTGGCCTCAGGCAAATTTTGTTGCGGTGAATTCCACGACCGAAGTGGCGCCGGGAGTCTATTTGGTCCCGACGATCTCGCAGACGCCCGGGACCTTGGAACTTCGTGAACTCTCGCTGGCAATTCGCGGGCCGGACGGTCTGATCGTGGTGGACGGATGTTCGCACGCGGGCATCGAAAAAATCTTGGAAGCCGTGACCAAGGTCGATCCGCACGTGCATATTCTGTTTGGAGGGCTGCATCTGGTGCAAGCTGCTGATGCTGAGGTTGCGCGCCTATCGACAGCTCTGCGTGAGCAATGGAAACTCGACTACGTCGCCATCGGCCACTGCACAGGAGAGCCGATGTTTGCCATGTTGCAAAAGACTTTCGGGGACAAGTACCTCTATGCCGGAGTGGGCACCGTGGTGAGCATTCCCTGACGCAGCGGCCTATTAGGAAATCGTTTCGTCTGGAACGTGTGAAAAAATGAAGATTCCCGGTATCAACAAAATCGGCCTTCCGGAATTTGTCGTCTAGAGCCTTTAGGAGCGACGTTTGCGATGCCGGAATACATTTTGGATCGCTCCGAAAATTCCTCGGACCAATCTTTTCACACGTTCCTGTCCCCGGTTTATTGAGGACCGGTCATGCGGCGCTAGGAAAACGTTTCTGTCCCTGGTTTTTCCACCGGTTTCTCAGAGAAGAAAAAGCAGATTCCTCGCTTCGCTCGGAATGACAGATTTACTTCGGGTTCCCAGCGATTCTTGGTGAAATTTTGATTATCCGAAGTGACTCGCTGACCGTATTCTAGGGGCAAGGAGGACTCCATGCTCAAGTGTGCTCTTCGATTGCTGCTGGTTGCTTGCGTCGTCGCGGGTGCGTTGTCCGCGGCGAACGACCCGTTCCTCGGCGAATGGAAGCTGAACGCATCCAAAAGTAAACTTATCGACGTGATGAAGGTCGAGAGCGTGGCCGGCAACAAGTACGCCTTCGACTTTGGCGGCGGCAGCGCTGAGACGATTGCGGCGGATGGCACGGACCAGCCGGGGATTGGCGGCACGACCTTGTCCGTCGCCATCGAGGGGCCCGACTCCTGGAAGGTGATCCGCAAGAAGGACGGCCGTATTCTGCTGACGGCGTTCTGGAAGCTATCGAAGGATGGCAATACGCTCAAAGACGATTACACCGAGTTCGGGACGGACGGGACCAGCTCCAACGTCAAATATGTGTATGAGCGGACGGCAGGAACATCTGGCTTTGCGGGGACCTGGGAGGGTTCGAGCGAGACGATGAATGCGGCGATTGTGCTTAAGGTCCAAGCTTACGAGGGGGACGGCCTTTCGTTTATCTATTCCTCGGAAGGGCAGACGAAAAACGTGAAGTTTGATGGAAAAGACTATCCGAATGCAGGCCCGAATGCCAGGGCAGGATCCGCATCAGCGGCACGGCGAGTGAACCAGGACACTCTGGAAATGACCGATAAGTTCAACGGCAAGATTAGGAACACGCGGGAGATCCAGCTTTCTGCCGATCACAAGACCTTGACGATGACCGTGCGCGTGCCAGGCCGGCACGAGCCGGACATCTTAATATTTGAACGGCAATAGAAGACGGGGTCTTTGAACGGAAATAGAATACGGGCACGATGTATCGTGCCCCTACACAGACAAAGATGAAAAGGAACGGGTCTAAAGACCCGCCACTACGGCAAGTCCGCGCCGAAGGCCAGCAAGCGGCCATCGCAATCCTTCACTACGAACTCGCGCTTGTGCCAGGGCATGTTGCCCAGTCCACGAGCGAATTCCACGCCTCGCGCGGCGTACTCGGCGTAGAGTGCGTCGGCATCCTCGATGGACAGGTACGCGTCGAGCAATTCGTCGTCGTATTTGTCCGGATTGGCGGAGGGCGGCTGGGCGCAGCGGAAATGAATCAGCTGCTGGTCGCGGGCGACGATGGCGTAGACCGGCGGATCCAGCCACGTGCCCAGACATGCGAAGCCCAGTTTGCCGGTGTAATAGGTGAGCGTGGCGGGAATGTCGAGCGTGAAAAATACCGGCGCAATCTGGCGAAGCATAGGCCCAAGTCTACGCGATGGTTGGGGTTTTCGACTAGCGGGGCTGGCCCCGCCGCAGGCGCCACAATCCGCGCATTGCGTGGATAAAGCAGAACAGACCAGTCTCGCCCCGCGCGCGCTACAGGTTGGAGGCGTGCGGCGAGGGGCGGGCTTAGGGATGGTGTTGACGGATAGGGCACAGGGGAGAGGTGGCGTGATGGAGGGTTTGGTATATTAGGGATGGAGAAACGTGCGCCCCGACCTTTGGTCGGGGCTTTTTCTTTTTAGGGGTGGTTTTCTTCGTGTTGGGGCGTTTTCTCTTCCTTTGTTTCTCCAAAAGCCTAGAAAAAGACAAAGCGACAACGGGCGCGATGAATCGTGCCGCAATGTGAGGAGGGAACCGCACAGGCTGAAGCCTGTGCCACCCAACCCGCGCCCTGATAAGTCCGGTTGACGATCAAAAATCAAGAATGGATGACAAGACATGAAAAACAGAGTGGTGGATGGGGTAGAGGTGTGGAAGCAGTTTGAGGATTTGTTGATTCCGGGGCTGAGGCTCTCGGTGATCGAGCGGGCGGTGTATTCGCATTTGCTGCGGCATAGCCGGCTGGAGGGGAAGCCGCGACTGAAGTTTTCGATTGGGTGGTGCGCGCGAGGCGCGGGACTGTCTACATTTTCGGTACGCAAAGCGGTGCGGCGGCTGGCGGCCAAGGGCGCGCTACGGCTGGCGGAAAGAAGCAAACGAGGACACACGATTGAGGTGCGCTTGCCCGAGGAGGTTCGCGGGGTGCGGGCGAGAAAAATTGCAGAAGGAAAGGCGGAGCGGCTGCGCGGCGCAGCGAATCTGGAGGAAACCGACTTTCTGGAAAAGCGGGCGCTGCGGGAAGCGATCCACGCGCGCGAGGGCGGCCACTGCTTTTACTGCCTGCGGCGAGTGACCACGGCGACGCGGGGCATCGATCACATCATTCCGCGCGCGCGGATGGGACGGAATGGCTATCGCAACCTGGTCTCGTGTTGCGCGGAATGCAATTCGCGGAAAGGCGAGCGGCGGGCGGAGGATTTTCTGCGATGGCTGTACCGCGAGGGGCGTTTGGAGAGCAGCGAACTGAAGGAGCGACTGCGGGCGCTGGAGAAGATGGCGGCGGGGAAGATGCGGCCGGTGGTGGCT
>Ga0187820_1000012_pt1 | contig 30322 bp, 29 predicted proteins | sample NC_wetland_sal_i_19_FD_132409 | JGI IMG/M metagenome (GOLD analysis project Ga0187820, IMG submission 132409) | Wetland sediment microbial communities from Neuse River Estuary, North Carolina, USA - SO4_5 | ecosystem: Environmental > Aquatic > Freshwater > Wetlands > Sediment | place: USA: North... | reverse complement strand
GTGATCTGGCTGCCGATATGCATGTCGACGCCGGCGACCTTGATGCCGGGCAATTTTGCTGCCCGCGCATAGACCTCGCGCGCGCGGCTGATCGGAATGCCGAACTTGTTCTCGGCCTTGCCGGTCGAGATCTTGGCGTGCGTTTTCGGATCGACGTCGGGATTGACGCGGATGGAAATGTCGGCGGTGCGGCCCTTGGCGGCGGCGATCGAAGCCAAAAGCTCAAGCTCGGGCTCGGACTCGACATTGACGCAAAGGATATTCTGCTCGACGGCGAGCGCGAGCTCGCGCGCGGTCTTGCCGACGCCCGAGAACACGATTTTATCCGGCGGGATTCCGGCCTTGCGCGCACGCAGAAGTTCGCCTTCGGACACGACATCCGCGCCGGCGCCGAGCCGCGCAAGCGTCGCGATCACCGCCTGGTTTGAATTCGACTTGAGCGCAAAGCAGGTGAGCGCGTCGACGTCGGCAAACGCGGCGGTGAAAACCTTGTAGTGCCGCTCGATGGTCGCGGTCGAATAGCAATAAAACGGCGTTCCGACGGTGTCCGCCAGCGTGGCGAGATTGACCGCTTCCGCGTGGAGCGTGCCGTGGCGGTAGGCAAAGTGATGCATGACACGTGTCTAGTGTCGCGATTCCGAAGTTCGCAACGGCTACCCTTTTTTCCGAACAAATCGAGGAGTCAAGAGCGCTCCTTCGGCGCCGCGCAGCGGTCTTACCCTTGACACTCCGATTTGCTCGCGGGCGACAGTAGCCGTTGCGACCGACGGCGCGAAGCGATCGCACGGGCATGAAGCGGAAAAGTGGAAACGGCGTTACCGCCGGCGCTAATTCAGCAGCGGATCAAGAATGAACGGACGCTTGGGGCCGGTGGTCGCCACGGGATTGCCCTGCGCGTCAAAGCCCGTCTTCTGGGCGGCGGCATCCGCCGCGGCGCTCGGGGTGAGCGGGACGTCCGGCTGAATGACCTGCGCGGTCGGCGCCGGCGCCGCCGCGGGCCCCGGCGGCGGTTCGAGCGGCCCGGCACGGCCGCACGCGGAAAGCGCAAGCGCAACCGCTATCGACCCGGCCAAGGCGATGGTCCGACGTGTGAACAACAAGGCAGCCCCGATACCCTTTCGGCTGGACATTATCACACTATCGGCGCGGCGATATTGTGTCGGCTCGGCCTTGCCGGCGGCTTACGCCTTGGTTTCAAGCCGTTTGAGCCAGCGCTTGGCCTGGACGCGCACGTTTTTGGGCGCCGTACCGCCGTAAACGACCCGGCTTTTGACGGAATTGGCAGGCGATAGGACGCCGAATACGGCTTTGTTGATGCGCGGTTCGACCGCCTGCATGGTCTTCAGCGGCAGCTTGTCGAGCGCGACGCCCACTTCCGCCGCCTTGGCGACGATGCGGCCGGTGACGTGGTGGGCCTCGCGGAATGGCATTTTGAGCGCGCGCACCAGCCAGTCGGCGAGGTCGGTGGCGGTCGAATAGCCCTCGCCTGCCGCGGACGCCATCCGCTCGATGTCCGGCTCCATGTCGCGCACCATCCCGGTCATCGCCGTGAGCGACAGCGCCAGCGCACCGATGGCGTCCATCGCGCCTTCTTTGTCCTCCTGCAAATCTTTTTGGTAGGCAAGCGGCAGCGCTTTGATCACCATCATCAGCGCCACCAGCGCGCCGATGACGCGGCCGGTCTTGGCGCGAACGAGCTCTGCGGCGTCCGGATTGCGCTTCTGCGGCATCATCGAGGAGCCGGTGGTGAACTTGTCGGACAGCCGCAACAGCCCCACGAGCGGCGACGACCAGATCACGATCTCTTCGGCCAGCCGCGACAGATGCACCGCGGCAATGGCGCAGGCCGACAGCATCTCGAGCACGAAGTCCCGGTCGGCCACCGCATCGAGCGAGTTGGCTGTCGGGCGGGTAAAGCCGAGCGCCTTCGCGGTCATGACACGGTCGATCGGGAACGGAGTGCCGGCGAGCGCGCCCGATCCGAGCGGCGATTCGTTGAGCCGTTTGCGCGCATCGGCGAATCGGCCGCGGTCGCGCGCCGCCATTTCAACATAGGCGAGCAGATGATGCCCGAACGTCACCGGCTGCGCCGGTTGCAGATGCGTAAAGCCCGGCATGACGGTTGCCGCATGCGCGAGCGCCTTCAACGCTAGCGCAATCTGATACTCGGCAAGCGCGACGTCGATCTCGTCGATAGCGTCGCGTATCCAGAGCCGGAAATCGGTCGCGACCTGATCGTTGCGCGAGCGCGCGGTGTGAAGCCGCCCGGCCGAAGGCCCGATCAATTCGCCAAGCCTGCTCTCGACATTCATGTGAATGTCTTCGAGCGCGCGCTTGAACGCGAACTTGCCGGCCTCGATCTCTGACAGGATCGTGTCTAGACCGTGAGCGATCCGCTTTGCATCTTGTGCCGCGATGATGCCCTTTTTGGCGAGCATCGCCGCATGCGCCTTGCTGGCGGCGATGTCTTGCCGATAGAGCTGACGATCGAAATCGATGGAAGCGTTGATGTCCTCCATGATCGGGTCGGGACCCGAACCGAAGCGTCCGCCCCACATTGCATTGCTCATCACGAAATGCTCTTCAAGCTAAAGCCGAAACCCAGATTGTCATGACCGAGCAATCCGTGCCGCTCCTTCAGAAAATCGGCCTTCTGCGCCTTATATCCGGCGCTGCGGCGATCATCATTCTGGTTGTCCTAGCCGGGGTATACGGGATTGCGCACTGGCGAAGCAATCCGGCCGACGCCGTCTGTCAAGCTGCGGTTAATACCGCAAAACGCCTTGCGCCGCTCGCGCACGGCGAGGTCGCGGCGCTTTCGCCGGCGCAGACTCCGTTCCGGCTGCCCGATCTTACCTTCAAGGACGCGCAGGGCCGGGAGGCGATGCTCGCTGACTGGCGTGGCCGTACTGTCCTTCTCAATCTCTGGGCCACCTGGTGCGTGCCGTGCCGCCGCGAAATGCCGGCGCTTGATGCCTTGCAGGCCATCCTTGGCGGACCGGATTTTCAGGTTGTCGCCGTCAATATCGACACCCGCGACCCGCAAAAGCCGCTGGCGTTCCTCAAAGACGTCGGGATCGGGCATCTGGCCTATTATTCCGATCCGAGCGCGCGGATTTTCGAAGACCTCAAGGCCGCCGGCAAGGCATTCGGCATGCCGACCACGGTTTTGGTCGATGGCTCGGGCTGCGAGATCGGCACCATGGCCGGCCCCGCCGAATGGGCCAGCGACGACGGCGTCAAGCTCGTGCGCGCGGCGATCGGCAATCCTTAGCGGGATTTGCGCAACCCGACATTCCGGCCGTCGCGGCGCGGGATCGTGGTGAATTCGCACAGCGGGATTGACAGCATTGTGATCGCCTTTATACTTAACCAAATGGTAAAGTTTTCAGACGCGCCCCTCGACCGGACTTTCGCCGCGCTGTCGGACGCGACCCGCCGCGCGCTCGTGATGCGGCTGACGCAAGAGCCGGGGGCTTCGGTAAGCGAACTCGCCGCGCCCTTTGCCATGTCACTCCCCGCGATCATGAAGCATCTCGATGTGTTGTCGGATGCAGGTCTCGTGGCACGGACCAAGACCGGACGCACCGTCGCGTGCCGGCTCGACGCCGCGCCGATGCGCGAAGCGTTCGAGTGGCTCAATCGCTACGAAAAGTTCTGGTCGGAGCGGCTTTCAAGCCTCGCTTCATTCCTGGAGGAAGAGTCATGGCAGTCCAAACAGCCACCAAACCGAGCCTCACGCTCAAACGCCGGATCAAGGCGCCGCCGGCCAAAGTCTTCGCGGCGTGGACCGATCCGGAAAAAGTGAAAGGCTGGATGGGACCCGGCGACGCCAAAGTGCTCAAAGTCGAGTGTGAGCCGCGCGTCGGTGGCCGCTATCGCTGGCTCATGCAAACGCCCGCCGGCGAAGAGCACGACGTGAGTGGCGTCTATCGCGAATTTGTTCCCAACCAAAAACTCGTCTTCACCTGGGCCTGGAAGAGCACGCCGGAGCGGGAATCTCTCGTGACCGTCGACATCAGGCCCGACGGCGACGGGTCGTTGCTGACGCTGACACATGAGCAGTTCTTCGATGAAGGCGCACGTGACCGCCATCGGAGCGGCTGGACGAGCGCCCTCGACAAGATGGAGAGGCTCTTCGCTTGAAGTTCACGACGTCGCCGTTTTGTTACGATAACTGACTACGATGAGCGTTTCGCGTGTTCCCGATATCCAAGGCAACGCGCATCGGCCAGGAGTTCCCAATGTCAAGCACCTCGCACGGAACATTTTACTGGAACGAATTGATGACGCGCGACGTCGCCAAAGCGAAGAAGTTCTACGGCGATACGCTGGGCTGGAGCTTCGACGGAATGCCGATGCCCGGCGGCGGGACGTATTGGGTCGCCAAAATGAGCGATGAGCCGGTCGGCGGCATTTTCGATATCAGCGGCGCGGACTATGCCGGCGTGCCCGAGGGCTGGATGCCCTATATCGCCGTGGACGACGTCGATGCGCGCGTCAAGAAGGCCGTCGCCGCCGGCGCAACGGTGATGAAGCCCGCCTTCGATGTTCCCGGCGTCGGCCGCATCGTCATTTTGCGGGAGCCGGGGGGCGCCGGAATCGGCTGGATGACGCCGGCCTCATGAAGGGACGAATGAAGAATTGCGCAACGGAACGGCGCTGTCTCGTCCATCCGTCTGTCTCATTATCCAACCGTAGGAGTCGATCATGAAACTTTATGGCTTCCCACCCTCGCCGAACACCTGGCAGGTCCGCGCGCTTGCCGCATATCTCGGCGTGCCGCTCGAATTCGAATTTGTCGATATCACCAAAGGAGTTCAGCGTACGCCCGCATTCCTTGCGCTCAATCCGAGCGGCCGCACGCCGGTTCTGGTCGACGGCGATTTCAAGCTGTGGGAAACGATGGCCATCATGCAATACGTCGCCGGCAAAAAACCGGATGCGCTGTGGCCGAACGACGCCCGCACCCGCGCCGACATTACGCGCTGGCAATCTTGGAATCAGGCGCACTGGAACAGGGACGCTTGCGTGCCGCTGCTGTTCGAGCGCTTCGTCAAGAAAATGCTCAATCTCGGGGACCCCGACCACGCTGCGATCGCCAAAGGCGTCGAGGCCTTCGCCAAGGAAGCCGCGATGCTCGACGCGCATCTGGCGAAGCACAAATACCTTGTCGGCGACACGTTGACGGTTGCCGACTTTGCCGTGGCGGCGCCGCTGCTCTACGCCCAAAAGGCTGAATTGTCGCTGGCGCCCTACCCGCACATCCGCGCGTGGTTCGAGCGCGTTTCGGCGCTGCCGTGCTGGCGCGAAACCGCAGCGCAAATGCCGCAAGCGGCTTGAACATCAAAAATTCAGAAATCAGGGATCAAGAATCTGATCCCTGATTACTGATCGCTGAATTCCTGATTATCTCGTCGGTACCGGCTTCTCGCCGCGATAGTCGTAGAAGCCGCGCTGTGTTTTGCGCCCGAGCCAGCCCGCTTCCACGTATTTCACCAGGAGCGGGCATGGCCGGTACTTGGAATCGGCCAAACCCTCGTGCAGCACCTGCATGACCGACAAGCAGGTATCGAGCCCGATAAAATCGGCAAGCTCGAGCGGCCCCATCGGATGATGCGCGCCAAGCCGCATTGCGGTATCGATGCCTTCGACATTGCCGACGCCTTCATAGAGCGTGTAAATCGCCTCATTGATCATCGGCAGAAGGATGCGGTTGACGATGAAGGCAGGGAAATCCTCCGCCACTGCGATCCGTTTACCCAGCTTGGCGATGAACTGTTTGGTCGACTCGAAGGTCGCATCGCCCGTGGCAATCCCGCGAATAACCTCCACCAGCTCCATCAGCGGCACCGGATTCATGAAATGAATGCCGATGAAACGTTCCGGACGATCGGTCGTGGCGGCAAGACGCGTGATCGAAATCGAGGACGTGTTGGTGCCGATGATGGTCTCGGGCTTCAGCAACGGACACAGCGCCGCGAAGATCTTGCGCTTGATCTCTTCCTTCTCCGTCGCCGCTTCGATCACGATATCGCATTCGGCGAGCTCGTCGAGCGTTTTGGCGGGCGAAATGCGTTGGATCGCCGCTTGCCGCTGTTCGTCGCTGATGCGCTGCCGGCTGACCTGCCGCGCCAGGTTGCCGCTGATCGTGGCCAAGCCTTCCGAGATGCGCTCGGCGGCAACATCGTTCAGCAAAACCTTGAAACCCGACAGCGCGCAGACATGGGCAATGCCGTTGCCCATTTGACCGGCGCCGATAACGCCGATCGTGCGAAACGGAACTACCCCGTCCACCAGGTCGTTGCGCGCCGGTTGCGCGCGCGAACCAGTCCGTTCCTTAGGACGCTCTCTGACCTCGACCATTTCGATTCACCCTATGCAACCTTACGACGATCCCGGTCGAGGCGCCAGTTTCCGTCAGCGCTTAACCTTGCCGAGCTCGACTGCAAGCTCGGGCAAAGCTTGGTAAAGATCGGCCACCAAGCCATAGTCAGCGACCTGAAAGATCGGCGCTTCTTCGTCCTTGTTGATCGCCACGATCACTTTTGAATCCTTCATCCCGGCGAGATGTTGAATGGCGCCGGAAATGCCGACCGCGATATAGAGGTCCGGGGCCACAACCTTGCCGGTTTGCCCAACCTGCCAATCGTTCGGCGCATAGCCGGCATCGACGGCTGCGCGCGAGGCGCCGATTGCCGCGCCAAGCTTGTCCGCCACCGGCTCAATATATTTGGTGAAGTTCTCCCGGTTTTGCATCGCCCGGCCGCCGGAAATGATGATCTTGGCAGAGGTCAATTCCGGTCGCTCCGACTTTGAAAGTTCTTCACGAGCGAATCCGGAAACGCCCGGATCGGCGACAGGATCGACCGGCTCGATCGAAGCCGAACCGCCTTCTCCTGTCGCCTGGAAGGCGGCCGTGCGAACAGTGATCACACGCTTTTTATCGTGCGAGCGAACCGTCTGAAGGGCGTTGCCGGCATAGATCGGGCGTTCGAACGTGTCGGGCGCCACCACTTTGACGATGTCGGAAATTTGCATCACGTCGAGCAAGCCGGCGACCCGCGGCATGACGTTCTTTCCCGTCGTTGTGGCCGGCGCCGTCAACGTCTCGTAGGGGCCGGCGACGGCAACGATCAGCGCCGCGGTCGGTTCGGCGAGCTGGTGCTCGTAAGCGGCGGCATCCGCGAGCAGCACTTTGGCGACGCCGTCAAGCTTCGCGGCCGCTTCGGCGACAACTTTACAGTTCTGGCCGGCGACCAGAATGTGCACATCCGCGCCGAGCGCTTTGGCGGCGGTCAGCGCTTTATTCGTCGCGTCCTTGAGCGAGGCGTTGTCGTGCTCGGCGAGGAGAAGCGTGGGCATTGGTTACGCCGCTCTCGCCGTGGCTGCCATCTGGATTCCCGCGTGCGCGAGAATGAGCGGATAGGTTGGCAAGTCGGGAATGCAACGACCCATCGCTAGACCGCCCCCGCTTCTTTGAGTTTCTCGACAAGCTCGGCGACGCTGTTGACCTTCACGCCGGCTTTGCGCACCGGCGGCTCGGCGGTCTTGATCACTTCAAGCCGCGCTTTGACGTCGATGCCGTAGTCGGCTGCGGTCTTTTCCTCGATCGGCTTCTTTTTGGCTTTCATGATATTGGGCAAGGAGGCATAGCGCGGCTCGTTCAGCCGCAGGTCGGTCGTCACGATCGCCGGAACTTTCAGCTTGACCGTTTGCAGGCCGCCGTCCACCTCGCGCGTGACCATCAACGCCTCGCCGTCGAGCGTAACCTTTGACGCAAAAGTGCCCTGCGGCCAGCCGAGCAGCGCGGCGAGCATCTGCCCGGTTTGATTGCAGTCGTCGTCGATCGCTTGTTTGCCCATGATGATCAGTCCGGGCTTCTCGGCTTCGGCGACGGCCTTGAGGATCTTGGCGACGGCAAGCGGTTCGATTGCAGTGTCGGTCTTGACCAGGATGCCGCGATCGGCGCCCATGGCGAGCGCGGTGCGGATGGTCTCGACCGCCTGCGCGGGCCCGATCGACACGCACACGATCTCGGTCGCCTTGCCGCCCTCCTTAAGCCGGATCGCCTCCTCGACGGCGATTTCGTCGAACGGGTTCATAGACATTTTGACGTTACCGAGTTCGACGCCGGAACCGTCCGCCTTCACCCGAATTTTCACGTCCTTGTCGATCGCCCGCTTCACGGGCACGAGAATTTTCATGAGGATCGGCTGCTGCTTTTGCTATTTGTTTTGTGCGCTCGCGCCGTGCGGATTAGGCGCTGTTGCGGTGCAGCAACCTAACGGCCAAGAACCCTGCGGTCAACGCCGCTGACCCCCCGCCGCAAGTCCTCCCGAACTTCGGAGCAGGGACGCTAGCGGTTCTCGCCCGGCTTCCAGAGCACGTCGGCGGTGCCCTTGGCATTGGCGTAACGGCTGGCGACGAATAGGTAGTCGGACAACCGATTGACGTATTTGAGGGCTTCCGGCGTGACGGTTTCCTGCGGCTTTTCCTTAAGTTCGGCAATGAGCCGTTCAGCGCGCCGGCAGACGGTGCGGGCCAGATGCAAATGGGCCGCGGCGGCGCTGCCGCCCGGCAAGATGAACGACCGCAAGGGTGCGATCTCGGCATTGAGGCGGTCGATTTCCCTCTCGAGCCACGCGACCTGCTTGTCGGTGACGGTGAGGCGGGCACCGCCAGGCCCTTTGCCGAACCCGGGCGTGCAAAGATCGGCCCCGACGTCGAACAGGTCGTTCTGGATATGCGTCAGAGCGGCGTCGAGAGCGGCATCGTTCGCAGTTTGCAGCCGCGCGACACCGATCGCGGCATTGACCTCGTCGAGCGTGCCATAGGCGGCGATCCGCAGATCGTACTTCTTGCGCCGCTCGCCGGTGCCGAGCGCCGTCGTGCCGTCGTCGCCGGTGCGCGTATAGATTTTGTTGAGAACGACCATTTGCCGTGCCCGCTATTTGGCCATCACCCAGAGCGTGAACATGATAACGACGATGGCGATGAATTGCAGCAGCACCCGAAGCCGCATGAGCTTCTGCGACGTGTTGCCCGAGCCGCCGCGCATCATGTTGATAAGCCCGAGGAGAAGCACCACGGCAACGGCGCCGATGGCGATCGGAACTGCAATGTGGGACAGAAAATCGGCCATAACGCATCAATGTAGCTTGGCTTGGGCGGTTGCGAAACCCAGAACGCGTGCCGGAATGACGCTGGCACGAACATGCGCTAAGACAAAAGCGCAATCTGCACAGGAAATGCCCAGCGATGATCGTCGACTTCCAACACCATTTCACGCCGCGCGAATTGATCAAGGACGATCCGGGCAACCGGCTCGTCCTCCACCACGATGCGCTCGGAGCACCGAGCTACACCATACATTCGCTGCTCTACGATCTCGACGAGCATGTGCGCATGATGGATTTGGCCGGCATCGGCGCGGCCTGGCTGACGAGCGCGGCGGGCATGTGCACCGATCTCGAAACCTCGCGGCTCGTTAACGACAAAGCCAAACAAGCCGAGCGCGATTATCCGGGACGCTTCATCGGCTCCGCGCACGCCCATCCGCTCGGCGGCGCCGCGGTGCTCAAGGAACTCGCCCGCTGCCGCCACGAGTTCGGCTTCCAGGGCGTCACGATCACTTCCGAATTCGATGGCAGGTTTATCGACGATCCGGCGCTGGAGCCCTTCTGGAACGAGGTCGACAGGCTCGGCATGTTCGTCTTCGTGCATCCAGCGCTCAAACTCAATCAGGCGCAGCAGTTCGACGCTTACGATACCGCACGCGCTGTCGGGCGCGAGTTTTCGCTGATCATGGCGGCGATCCGCTTGATCAATTCCGGCGTGTTCGATCGCCATCCCGGCCTGACCGTTCACATGGCGCATCTCGCCGGCGGCATCGCCTCGATGCTCGCGCGCATCCGGAGCTTCCAGGATAAGGAGTTCTGGGGCACGGCGGGCAATCAGCGCCACGGCGCCAGGGGCGAAAAAGACTTCGATTACTACATCCGGCACAATCTGATCTTCGACACTGCGGGCTTCGCCGGCGGCATTGGCGCCATCAGGACGGGGCTATGCGAAATTCCCGCATCCCGCATCGTATTTGCAACGGACTATCCGCAGGAGATCAGAAAGCGGGAGGCGGTGCGCGATTTCGTGGGCGACATTCGCAAACTTGGCCCTGACGGCGAACGCATTCTTTCCGGCAATGTGGGCCTGTTGCTCAAAGAGCCGGCAACAGCGGGCTAAGCAAGGATAGCGAGCCCCGGTGCTAAGCGTTCGCGAGATGATTTTCGATATCGTCGAGCGGATGCTTGGTGAGATCCTTGTTGATCTCGGCCACGATCTTCTTTTTTACATCGGGGTGGAACGCCTTGCGCAGATCGGCGAGCGCCCGCGGCGGCGCGATGATGAATAACGACTGGACGCCGCGCTCGCGGACGACTTTCTCAAGCGCAGCGGCAACCTCATGGGCGAACCGGTGCTCTTCGAGCGTGTGCCAATCGGTCTGGGTGACACTGTAACGCCCCGGGCCCACGGACGAATGCGAACGGCCCGGACGGTCCGTTCCCTGGTCATGGGTCAGCGGATTGCGATCGGTGAAGATCTCTTCGGTCTTCAGATTGAGGTACTGCGCGTCGCCGTCGTTGCGCAGAACCAGCGCCTTTTGGCCATCGCCGACGAAAATAAATGCGTTGTGCGGAATGATCATCGAGGACATCCAAAACCGTTGAGCGGTTGAAAGTGTCGCGCGGCGGGCACGGTCTCCGCCTTGACCTGTATCAAGACCCTGCAACAAGGCTCGCACAAGACCTTTATCAATTCGAGCCGTCGAGGAGCCGCCGCGCGATGACCTGCGCCTGGATTTCGGCGGCGCCTTCGAAAATGTTGAGAATGCGCGCGTCGCACAGAATCCGGGACACGGCGAATTCAACTGCAAATCCATTGCCGCCGTGGATTTGGACCGCATTGTCGGCGGCGGACCAGGCCACTCGCGCAGCGAGGAGCTTTGCCATGCCGGCTTCGAGATCGCTGCGCCGCCCGGAATCCTTTTGCCGCGCGGCGTAGTAGGTCAGCTGGCGAGCCATCATGATCTCCGCCGCCATCATCGCGATCTTGTCGGCAACGCGCGGGAAGGCGGCAATCGGCTCGCCGAATTGCACACGCGTCGTGGCATAGCCGAGCGCCTGTTCCATCGCAGCCTGCGCCACGCCGATCGCGCGCGCCGCCGTCTGCACGCGTGCGGCCTCGAAAGTCGCCATCAGCTGCTTGAAGCCAAGGCCCTCGACGCCGCCAAGCAGATTTTCCGCTTTGACGACGAAGCCGTCGAAGGCGATCTCATATTCCTTCATGCCGCGATAGCCGAGCACCTCGATTTCCGTGCCGCTCATCCCGGATACGGGAAATGGATCCTCGTCGCTGCCGCGCGGCTTTTCCGCAAGCAGCATGGACAGCCCGCGATAGCCGGTTTCCGACGGATTGGTGCGCACCAAAAGCGTCATGAGATCGGCGCGCACCGGATGCGTAATCCAGGTCTTGTTGCCGTACACTTTATAAACGTCGCCGTGGCGCACTGCGCGGGTTTTCAGCGACGCCAGATCGGAACCGGTATTCGGTTCGGTAAACACCGCGGTAGGCAGCACCTCGCCGGCGGCGATCTGCGGTAGCCATTTACGTTTTTGCTCCTCAGTGCCCGAGCCGAGAATAAGTTCGGCGGCGATCTCGGAGCGCGTGCCAAGGCTGCCAACCCCGATGTAACCGCGCGACAATTCTTCGGAGACGACGCACATCGACTCCTTGCCGAGCCCCATGCCTTCATAGTCCTCGGGGATGGTCAGGCGGAAAACGCCGAGCTCCGCCATCTGCGAAATGACGTCGAGCGGAATATAGTCGTTGCGCAGATGCCATTCCTGCGCATAGGGCGCGACCCGATCGTCGGCGAATTTGCGCATCTCTTCGCGGATGGAATCGAGCGTGTCGTCGAGACCGCAGGCACCGACGGTCGCGTCGTGCCGGTGGTGCCGCATCAGCTCCACGAGGCGCGCCCGGCGCTGCGCGGTATTGCCGGTGGCGATGAGATGCTCCATCGCCGGGTTGACGCGCGCGGCGACCGCCGCCGCGCTCAATCCGAGATCCGACAGGCGCACGATTTCGCCTTGGCTCATCGGAATGCCGCCGAGCATCTGGGCGAGATATTCGCCGGCGCCGATGCGCAGCAGAAGCTCCTCGGTCTCGCTGAAACTGCCGCTATCCGCCAGCCGTTGTCCGGTATCGGCGAGCTGGCGAAGCGCTTCGACATAGGTCGCAAGCCAGGCAAGGCCGTGGGTGGCGCGCTGCTCGCTGTCCAACAGGCGCGAAACCGTGCGGCCGTCGACCATCACCCGATCGGCGACGGCGCGGCGGGCATCTTCGAGGAGAGTGTCCGCCGCCGCCACGGCATCGCCCAGCATGGCGATCACTTCGAGGCGCGGCGATTTGTGCGTGGCGAGCGATGACATGACCCGACTCCCTTGAACCGTTGCTAACCCGGCCCAAACGACGAACCCAGCGACGAACTCATGACGATGAACTTATGCGTGCAGTGCACAAAAGCAATGCTATGAATAAGCTGCCCGGCATTGAGGATACAAAGGTGCGGCCGTTGAAGACGATCCGCCTGTGCTACCGCGTGGCAATGGACGCCTTCCTCCGCTTCAATGCCGACGACGGCTGGGCGATAGCGAGCCATATCGCGCTGTCGGTTCTGATGTCGATGTTCCCGTTCATGATCCTGGTTACGGCCATCGCCGGCTTTGTCGGCTCGAAGGATCTCGCCGACGAAGTGGCGCGGCTGATCATCGGAGCCTGGCCGAGCGAGGTCTCCGGCGGCATCGCCAACGAAATCCACAAAGTATTGACCACCGCGCGCGGCGATATTCTCACCATCGGCGCGGTGTTTGCGCTTTACTTCGCGTCGAGCGGCATCGAGAGCCTGCGCATCGGGCTCAACCGCGCCTATGGCTTGACCGAAAGACGGCCGTGGTGGCTGTTGCGCCTGGAATCGATCGGCTACGTGCTGGTCGCCGCGGTCGGCCTGCTCGCGCTCGCTTTTCTGGTGGTACTCGGTCCACTGGTCTTTCGCGCCGCGCTCTCCTACGTCGATTGGCTCGCGCCGCTTGAAAGCCATTACAACATCGCGCGGTTCAGCTTGGCGACCCTCGTGATCGCGCTTGCGCTTTTGATCCTGCACATGTGGCTGCCGGCGGGCCGCCGGAGCATCACGGAGGTTTGGCCGGGCATCCTCGCCACGCTCGTGCTGTGGCTCGCATGCGGCTTCATATTCGGCCGATATCTTGCGGATTTTTCCTACACCTACGTGACCTATTATGCGGGCCTCGCGTCGGCGATGACGGCGCTGGTGTTTCTTTATTTCACCGCGTGGATTTTCATTTACGGCGGCGAGCTCAATGCCGCGATTGCGCGACGCCGCCTGACCAAGGATCGTGAGGCGAGCCCTTAAGATCGCGCCTCGCCGCCTTGCGCTTCGAGAACGTCTTCGAAATTTCGTAACCCCGGACGCGGCGTGTTGACCAAGACCGCCATATTGCCCGGCTTGTGGCGATTGGTCCGCATCAGCTCGTGGGCATAAGGAATCTTCTCCCACGGAAACACGTCGCTCATGCACGGATCGACGCGCCGGTCGATGACGAATTGGTTGGCGGCGCTCGCTTGTTTGAGATGGGCGAAGTGCGAACCTTGCACCCGCTTTTGCCGCATCCAGACATAGCGCGCGTCGAAGGTGATGTTGTAGCCGGACGTGCCGGCGCAAAATACGACCATGCCGCCGCGCTTGACGACCAGACATGACACCGGAAACGTCGCCTCGCCGGGATGCTCGAACACGATATCGACATCGCGCTTGCCGGTGACGTCCCAAATGGCTTTGCCGAACCGCCGCGCCTCCTTCACCCAGGTGTCGTATTCAGGCGTGCCGACCTTGGGCATCGCCCCCCAGCACTTGAAGTCGCTGCGGTTGATCACCCCCTTGGCGCCGAGATCCATCACGTATTGGACCTTCGACTGATCCGACACGATCCCGATGGCGTTGGCGCCCGAAGCGGCGACAAGCTGCACGCCGAACACGCCGAGACCGCCGGAGGCTCCCCAGACCAAGATGTTATCGCTCGGCTTGAGCGTATGCGGAGGGTGGCCGAACAGCATCCGATAGGCGGTCGCCAGCGTCAGCGTGTAACAAGCGGATTCTTCCCAGGACAGATGCCGCGGCTTCTGCATCAGTTGGCGGGATTGGACGCGGCAGAATTGCGCGAACGAACCGTCCGGCGTTTCGTAGCCCCAAATGCGCTGCGAGGGCGACAATAGCGGATCGCCGCCATTGCATTCCTCGTCGTCGCCGTCGTCCTGATTGCAATGAACGATGACTTCGTCGCCGACCTTCCAGCGCTTGACCTTCGAGCCGACCGCCCAGACGATGCCCGAGGCATCAGACCCCGCGATATGGAAAGGATGTTTGTGCCCGTCGAACGGCGAGACCGGGACGCCGAGACCGGCCCAAACGCCGTTGTAATTAACGCCGCCGGCCATCACGTAGACCAGCACCTCTTGCTCGGCGATCGGCCAAGTCGGAACTACCTCGCATTGCATCGCGGTTTCCGGCGGTCCGTGGCGCTCCTTGCGGATGGCCCAGGCATACATTTTCTCTGGCACATAGCCGAGCGGCGGAACTTCGCCGATCTCATAGAGGTCCTTAAGCGGCGCGGCTGATGGTTTCTTTTGCGGAACGGCCATGGCGGACTCCCTCCTGCGCCGACCTTTCGCGGCTCGGGGTCGCGGCGGCAACGCACATAGTCTGCCGCAGCTATTGTTGCATTGCAACAAAAACGGCGTCACACTGCGATTAAGTGCACGGCGAAGGTAATGACCAAGCTCACGACCAAGTAAACGATGACGTAACGGCCAAGTCAGTGGAAAATGACGGCGCGACGAGCCGATGCGCGATAAAGAGCAACGAAACGATCCGGAACCCGCGCGCGCGACAAGCGCCGAAGCCGCGCGGGACAAACCCTGGATCTTCCGCACCTATGCCGGGCATTCCACGGCGACGGCGTCGAACGCGCTTTATCGCAAAAACCTGAGCAAGGGTCAGACCGGGCTTTCGGTCGCTTTCGACCTGCCGACGCAGACCGGTTACGACAGCGACCATCCGCTCGCCAAAGGTGAAGTCGGCAAGGTCGGAGTGCCGATCTCGCATCTCGGCGACATGCGCGCATTGTTCGACGGCATCCCGCTTGGCGAGATGAACACGTCGATGACGATCAATGCGACCGCGGCCTGGCTGCTGGCGCTCTACATTGCGCTCGCCGACGAACAAAACGTGCCCCGCGCCAAACTGCAAGGCACGACGCAGAACGACATCATCAAGGAATATCTGTCACGCGGCACTTATGTGTTTCCGCCGACGCCGTCGATGCGGCTGACCAAGGATGTGATTCTGTTCACGACCAAACAGATGCCGAAATGGAATCCGATCAACGTTTGCTCCTACCACCTGCAGGAGGCCGGGGCGACGCCAGTGCAGGAATTGGCTTTCGCGCTCGCCACCGCGATCGGCGTGCTCGACGCGGTGAAGGCTTCCGGACAATGCGCGGACGCGGAATTCGGCGAAGTGGCCGGACGCATCTCGTTCTTCGTCAATGCGGGGCTGCGTTTCATCACCGAGCTCTGCAAGATGCGCGCGTTCACCGAATTGTGGGACGAGATCACGCGCGAGCGCTACGCCGTGCGCGACCCGAAGCAGAGGCTGTTCCGCTACGGCGTGCAGGTCAATTCGCTCGGGCTGACCGAACAGCAGCCGGAGAATAACGTCGCGCGCATCCTGATCGAGATGCTGGCGGTAACGCTGTCCAAGGACGCACGGGCGCGCGCCGTGCAGTTGCCGGCCTGGAATGAAGCGCTCGGCTTGCCGCGCCCCTGGGATCAGCAATGGTCGCTGCGCATGCAGCAGATCCTCGCTTACGAGACCGACATTTTGGAATACGGCGACATCTTCTACGGCTCGCCAGTCATTGCCGCCAAGGTCGGTGCGCTGAAATCGGCCGCACAGGAAGAGCTCAAGCACATCGAGGGACTGGGCGGCACGGTTGCGGCGGTCGAATCCGGTTATCTCAAGCAGCAGCTCGTCGAATCGAATTCGCGGCGCGTCGAAGCGATCGAACGCGGCCGGCAGACCGTCGTCGGCGTCAATCGCTTCGTCGAAACCGAAGCGTCGCCACTGTTTGGCGCGGCGGATGCGGTGCTCACCGTGTCGGACGAGGCGGAGGCCGATCAGGTCGCCCGCTTGAAAGCGTGGCGGGCGGCGCGCGACAACCGCGCGGTGGCCGAGGCGCTAGAGGAATTGCGGCGGGCGGCAACGACCGGCGGCAATATCATGCCGGCTTCGATCGCCTGTGCGAAAGCCGGCGTCACGACCGGGGAATGGGGCGCGGCGCTGCGCTCGGCCTTCGGCGAATATCGCGCGCCGACCGGCGTCGGCACCGCCATGCGCAACGACGCGGAGGGGCTCGACGACATTCGCGCCGAGGTCGATCGCGTCTCCAGAAAGCTCGGGCGGCGGCTGAAGGTCCTGGTCGGCAAGCCGGGCCTTGACGGCCATTCGAACGGCGCCGAGCAAATCGCCGCCCGCGCGCGCGACGCCGGCATGGACGTGGTCTATGACGGCATCCGGCTCACCGCCGACGCCATTGCCGGCGCGGCGGCGGAGAAAAATGTCCATGTCATCGGCCTCTCGATCCTGTCCGGATCGCATCTGCCGCTGGTGCACGATGTCATTGCGCGCATGAAGGACGCGGGCCTCGCGGATGTGCCGCTTGTCGTGGGCGGCATTATTCCGCCGCAGGACGCCGACGCATTGAAGAATGCCGGCGTCGCCGAGGTCTATACGCCGAAAGACTTCGACCTGAACCGGATCATGGCCGATCTGGTGCGGATCGTGGAGGTCGCCTCGGATCGCGGCAACTCGGATCGCGGCAAATAGTCGGTCGCCGTAACGCTAACAAATTTGGTCAGCCTGCCGCGGCGGCAGCGGCCATGGCGATGTCGATCGCTTCACTGAGCATGCTGGGGCTGATCGGTTTTCGCAGATAGAAATTCATTCCCGCAAGGCGCGCCTCTTCGCCGTCGCCGGGCTCGGCCCGGCCGGAAATGCCGACGATCGGCGTCAAGCGCGCGGCCTCCGCAAGCGCACGAATGCGCCGCGTTGCCTCGAGCCCGCCGATTCCGGTCAGCGTGAGGTCCATCAGGATCACGTCATAGCCGCGCGACGCCGCGGCAACGGCTTCCTCGCCGGAGCTGACGAAATCCGCGCGATGGCCGAGCTCGGTGAGGATCGTGTTGAGGATGACCCGTCCATAGGGATTGTCCTCGGCGCAGAGAACCGACAGCCGGCGTGCCGGCGCCGCGGTCTGTTGCGCGCGCTCCGTCCCGGCAATTTCGGCGGTCGCGACCGGCAGCACGGCCGAGAAACAAAAGCGCGAACCGCGGCCTTGCGTGCTTGTGACGGTCAAGTCGCCGCCCATCAGCCTGGCGAGCGTCTTGGCGACCACGAGCCCAAGCCCAGCGCCGCCGTAGCGCAGCGCGATGTCCTCGCTCGCTTGGGCGAACGGGCGGAAAAGGCGCTTTATGTCGGAGGGTTTGAGCCCAATGCCGCTATCGGTGACAATGAAAATAAGCTTCGCGCGCCCGCGCCCGGCGCGCTGCGCCCGTGCTTCCAGGCTGACCGCGCCCTGCGACGTGAATTTCACGGCATTGTCGATGAGGTTTTCCAGCGCCGCGCGCAGCCGGACCCGGTCACCGAGCACGCGCTCGGGTAAATCGTCGGCGATCGTGAGCTCGGCGCGCAGGCCCTTGGTCTCGGCCCGCACCGTCAAACTCTCGCCGAGCGCGTCGACGAGCCGGCGCGGCCGGAACGGTGCCTGCTGCAGCATCAAAGCGCCGGTGGCCGCCTTGGCGGCGTCGACCACCAAAGTGGTGAGCCCGGCGAGATGCTCGGCGCCAGTCTTGATGCCGGCGGCCCACCGCCGCTCGCGCTCGTCGAGGCCGGAGCTGACCAGCAATTCGCTGAGCGCGAGAATGCCGGTCAGCGTGGTGCGGACGTCATGGGCGAATACCGCAAGCGCCTCGTCGTGCGATCCCGCCGGACCCTTGCGGCGGCGTGGCGCCGCTGGCCGGACTTTGCGTTTTTGTTTGGGCTTCGATCGCGCCATGGCGCCCCTCGCGCTCCGGTCCAACATGCCACGCAAAACCCGCGCGGCAAATCGTGCACCGGGCGTAATCTTCACCTGTCGGCGTCACGGCCCACTAGATCATCGGCCGAGGCCGACCATGCGCCTGATGTCGAACGGCTTGATCCCGGCGGCACGCAATTCGCGCAATCCCGTCGCGTTCGTCGATTTGGCAAGCTTCTGGCCGGTCTCATCGAGAATGAGCTTGTGATGATGATAAGTGGGTTCGGGCAGGCCGAGCAGCGTCTGTAGGAGCCGGTGAATGCCGGTCGACCAGAACAGATCCTGGCCGCGTATGATATCGGTCGCGCCTTGCAAGGCATCGTCGATAACGACGGCCAGATGATAGCTGGCAGGCGAATCCTTGCGCGCCAAGACGACATCGCCCCACATCTGCGGCGCCGCGGTGATCTCACCGGTCTGGCCCTGAGGTCCGAAGCCGGTCTCGGTCCAGGTGAGCACGCCGGCGCGCGCCACGGCCTTATCCATGGCGAGCCGAAGCGCGAAGGGCTCTCCCGCGTCGCGGCGCCGGCGGCACTCGGCCGCCGACAATTTACGTGCTCGTCCTTGGTAAATTGGCACGCCGTCCGGGTCGCGCGGCCATCCGCCCTGCCGGTCGAGCTCCGCGGCAAGGACCGCGAGTTCGCGGCGGCTTTCGAAACTCGGATAGAGCAGCCCTTGCGCCTCGAGCTGCGCGATGGCAAAGCTATAATCGCCAAAATGCTCGCTCTGGCGGCGCACCGGCTCCTGCCAGGAAATGCCGAGCCAGCGCAGATCCTCGTAGATCTCTTGTTCGTATTCGGGACGGCAGCGCTCGGTATCGATATCTTCGATCCGCAACAACAGGCGTCCGCCGCGTTCGCGCGCCGCGTCGGCATTGAGCAATGCGGAATAGGCATGGCCCAGATGCAGGAAACCATTCGGACTCGGTGCGAAACGCAAAACGCGGCTGTACATCGACGCGATGCTTCCCGACACTAACCCCCACAGTCGTCATGCAGTCTAACACCATCACTCATATTCGGTGCGAGAGTGACCTCGACGCGGCGCTCGCCGCGCTGGTCGCGGCCGATTCCCGTTTCGCCGCATTGATCGCGACGGCGGGACGGCCGCCGCTGCGGCGCCGGCCCGACGGATTTGTTGGACTCGCAACCACCGTGGTGTCGCAGCAGCTCTCGACAGCGAGCGCCGCCGCCATCTGGGGGCGGCTTGCCGCGGCCTTCGATCCGTTCGAACCGCAAGCCATCATGCGCGCGCGCCCGGCGCGGCTGGCGCGGCTGGGCCTGTCCGCGCCAAAGATCCGCGCGCTCAAGGAAATCGCGCGGGCCGTCGCCAAGAACCACCTCGCGCTCGGTTCGCTCGCCGACGCGACCGCAGAAGATGCCCATGCCTCGCTGACCGCGGTCCATGGCATCGGCCCATGGACCGCCGACATTTATCTTCTGTCGTGCCTCGGCCATGCCGACGCGTGGCCTGCCGGCGATCTCGCCTTGCAAGAAGCGGCGCGCCTTGCGTTTGGCCTGCCGGCGCGGCCGAACGCCAAGGAAATGCTGCCGCTTGCGGAGGCGTGGCGGCCGCTGCGCGCAGTGGCAGCGCGCGTGCTCTGGACTTACTATCGCGCCGTCAAAGGCCGCGAGGGCGCGCCCGTCCTGCCGAAAACCGCGCCGAAATCCGAGCCCAAGTCCGAGCCGAAGTCCGAGCCAAAGTCCAAAGCAAGCGCAAAGTCGCGCCCCAACAGGCAACACAAGCCGAGACAAGGGTCGAGACCGCGAAAAAGGTCGAAACCTGTGCCGAAGAGAGGTTCCGATGGCCGCCCCACTTGACGGTCCGCGGCTGGCGGCGCGATCCGGCTCCCCCCAGCAATTGGTGGTGTTCCTGCACGGCTACGGCGCCGACGGCAACGACCTGATCGAGATCGGGCGCGCCTGGCAGCCATTGCTGCCGCACACCGCCTTCGTTTCACCGCATGCGCCCGAGCCCTGCGGCCAAGCGCCGGTAGGGCGGCAATGGTTTCCGCTGACCTTCCGCGATCCCAATGAGCGCTGGATCGGCGTCAACAAAGCCGCGCCGTTGTTGCAGCGCTTCCTTCACGCCGAACTCGAGCGCCATAAGCTGCCACCGTCGGCGCTCGCGCTGGTCGGCTTTAGCCAAGGCACCATGATGGCGTTGCATGTCGGGCTCAGGCGCGCCGTGGCGCCGGCGGCGATCGTCGGCTATTCGGGGCTTCTGGTCCTGCCGCCCGATGGCAACGCCGAAGCCTTCACCGCCGGGATCACCTCGCGGCCGCCGATCTTGCTCGTTCACGGCGATCGCGACGATCTCATTCCCCCGGAGGCTTTGTTTCAGGCGACGCAGGGGCTCGCCGCACTTGAAATCCCCGCCGAGTGGCACCTCTCCGCCGGCGTCGGACACGGTATCGACAATGAAGGACTGCGCCACGGCGGCGAATTTCTGGCGCGACAGTTTGCGCAGAGGCGGTGAATCCTCCCTCTCCTTCTTGCGGGAGAGGGTGCCCGAACCAACGGGCCCGGCCCGAAGTGGCCGGCCCGATGACAAGCTCCGTGAGGTGGGTGAGGAGTTCACGCGCGGTGCTATTTGACCTTAACCTGACTGGCGTCGTTGAGGATGATCTCCGGCCGGTCCTTGTAATTTTTTATTATGCCTGTGATGTCCACTGTCTTGCCGTTTAGCGTGTCGACATCCGGAAACTTATTCGCATCGTCTGAGAAGATAACGGCGGTGAATGGGTTGTTCGGATATCGGCCTCCGATATCGATGAACGTCGCGCGGCCCGACGCGGCGTGATGCACATCGCTGACGACGCCTTCAACGGTCACGACCTGACCAAGATGCCGCGGCGCTTCGTCCGGCCGAATCGTTTCCGCCAGAACGGGCGAAGCTGTCAGCAAGAAGCCAACCGCGAAGAGGACAACACTTCTCCTTTGCACCATGCGCGACCTCCAGTTTAAAGCGCGGGCGGGTAAAGGTTATTTTGCGTCTTCCCCGCGACCACCGAGGAGGAAAAAGTAGAGGTTCAAAACATCGAAAAGTCGATCGGCTTGTGCCGGTCGAGCGTGCGGCGGATCGGCGGCAGCGGATATTTCAGCCCGGTGGCGCAATTGAAAAGAAGCGTCTGTTCGGAGCGTTTGACCCGGCCGTCGGCCAGGCTTTGCTTATAGGCCGCGTAGGTCGCCGCACCCTCCGGGCATAGCAGGAAGCCTTCCTCGCGCGCGACCTCTTCGAGGCCTTCGGTGATCGCTTCGTCGGACACCGCGATGGCGAAGCCGCCGCTCTCGCGCACCGCGCGCAGGATCAGAAAATCGCCGATCGCCTGCGGCACGCGAATGCCCGAGGCGATCGTGTGCGCGTTCTCCCAGCGCGGCGCATGTTCGCTGCCTTCCTCGTAAGCGCGTACCATCGGCGCACAGCCGGCCGCCTGCACCGCGACCATGCGCGGACGTTTGGCGCCGACGAAGCCGATCGCGTCGAGTTCGGCGAACGCCTTCCACATGCCGATCAAACCGGTGCCGCCGCCGGTCGGATAAAAGATGACGTCGGGAACGGACCAGCCGAACTGTTCGGCAAGCTCGAGCCCCATCGTCTTCTTGCCTTCGATCCGGTACGGCTCTTTCAACGTCGAAACGTCGAACCAGCCGACTTTGGCCTTGCCTTCGCCGACGATCTTGCCGCAGTCGTCGATCAATCCGTTGACGCGAAAGACCGTGGCGCCTTGCAGGCCGATCTCGCTGACATTCACCTCCGGCGTGTCCTCGGGACAGAAGATCGTGGTTTTGATTCCGGCGTGACTGGCATAGGCGGCCAGCGCCGCGCCGGCATTGCCGTTGGTCGGCATCGCCATGTGCTTGATGCCGAGCGCTTTGGCCATCGAGACCGCCATCACGAGCCCGCGCGCCTTGAATGAACCGGTCGGCAAACGTCCTTCGTCCTTCACCAGGAGTTCGCCGCCGCCGAGTTTGGCGGCGATCTTCGGCAGCGGCACGATCGGCGTCATCGCCTCGCCGAGGCTGACGATGTCCTCAACGCGCCGCACCGGCAACAGCTCGCGGTAACGCCAAAGATCGGGCGCGCGATGCGCCAGCGCGTCCTTGCTCAGCGCCTTCTTGACCCCATCGAGATCGTAGCGGACCAGGAGCGGCTTGCCGGCGCGCGAAAGATTATGAACCTCATCGGCGGCGTGGCGCTCGCCGGTCGCCGCGCATTCAAGATAAGTGACGAAGGTCTTTCGTTCGGTCGTTAGATTGTCGCCGTAGTGCACGCGCGTCTCCGGAATTTGTGGGCGGCGCACCGTAAACACGGCCTCGCGCCTGGTCCAGCGCCCGCACGCTCGGGACTGATTCGCAGCGATCAGGCGTTCAAAACGATCAATGCAGAGGCTGGATGAGCGCGCGAGCCGTCGCGACGATCAAGCACCGCATGCACCGCAGGACACGCTTTTGGAGGCTTTTCCGGCGATTTCGCGCGGTTCCGGGCGGCGTGCCCGCAACAGGCCTAAGCCTTCGGAGTACCTTCACAATCCTGTCACGCCTGCCTATAAACTAGCCCCCAACGCCGCACTGCGGCATTGAGTCGAGGTAGGAGCGTCGTCTTGAACGCTCATGTTTCGCAATCTGGGTTTCCGGCTCTCGTGCTGAATGCCGATTTTCGGCCGCTGAGCTACTACCCGCTGTCACTGTGGTCGTGGCAGGACGCGATCAAGGCGGTGTTCCTCGAGCGCGTGAATATCGTCGCCAATTACGACCGCGCGGTGCGCAGCCCGAGCTTGGAGATGAAGCTGCCGAGCGTGGTCTCGCTGAAGACCTTCGTCAAACCTTCGACACATCCGGCCTTCACCCGCTTCAATGTCTTTCTGCGTGACCGCTTCTCCTGCCAGTATTGCGGCACGCGGGACGATCTCACGTTCGATCATCTGTTGCCGCGCTCGCGTGGCGGACACACGACCTGGAACAACGTTGTCGCCGCGTGTTCGCCGTGCAATCTGCGCAAGGGCAATCTGACGCCCGACGAATCGAAGATGTGGCCGTCGCAGCGGCCGTTCCAGCCCACGGTGCAACATCTGCACCGCAACGGGCGGCTGTTTCCGCCGAACTATCTGCACCAGAGCTGGCTCGATTATCTGTACTGGGACACCGAGCTCGATCCGTAAGCGCCGGCGCCGCTCGCCGCGAACAAATTCCGACATTCCAAGTTGATTTCAGGGTCGTCAGCGACCGGGCGCGGGCCTAGATGCGCCTGACGAGAGCTTGTGACACGAGTTGGCGAGATGGGTTCGATCGTTCTCCTCGATCTGATGGGCGGCGTCGCGCTGCTGCTGTGGGGACTGCACATGGTCCTCAGCGGCGTGCTGCGCGCGTTCGGCCCGAACCTGCGCCGCTTTCTCGCCAAAGCGCTGCGCAACCGCTTCTCTGCATTCGGCGCCGGACTTTGTTTGACCGCGCTCCTTCAAAGCAGCACCGCGACCGGCCTGATGACGGCTTCGCTTACGGCCGACGGGCTGGTCAGCCTCGTCCCCGCGCTTGCGATCATGCTCGGCGCCAATGTCGGCACGACTCTGATCGTGCAAGTTCTCTCGTTCGACATTTCCGCACTCGCGCCGGTCCTGTTCGTCGCGGGTCTCGTCACCTTCCGCGTCGGCGGCAGCAGCCTCACCAAAGCGCTCGGCCGCATCGCCATCGGCCTCGGGCTGATGCTTCTCGCCTTGCACATCCTGCTCGACACGCTTGCACCGGCCGAACAAGCGCCGGCTGTCCGCGAGCTCCTTGCTTCCATCACCGGCGACCCGGTGCTCTGCATTCTCATCGCCGCGGTGCTGACCTGGGCGGCGCATTCGAGCGTCGCCGTGGTGCTTCTGGTGATGTCGCTTGCCTATTCGCACTTTGTCGCGCCCGAGGCGGCGCTGGCGCTCGTGCTCGGCGCCAATCTCGGGAGCGCCGTCAATCCGCTGGTCGAGGGCGGGAGCCACGGCGATCCGGCGAGCCGCCGCCTGCCCCTCGGCAATCTGATCAACCGTTTTGTCGGCATCCTCATCGCGGTGCCGTTCCTGCCGGCTATCACGCGAGAGCTGACGGCATTGCAGCCGGACGCCGCCAGGATGACCGCCGAGTTTCACATGCTGTTCAACATTGCGCTCGCGGCGGTTTTTATCGGCGCGCTCGATCCGTTGGCACGGTTCCTGGTGCGCATTTTGCCGGAGAAAAAACAGCCGTCCGACGCCGCCCTGCCGCGTTATTTGGAAGAAGCCGCGCTCGCAACGCCGCCGCTTGCGCTCGCCAACGCCGCGCGCGAGACGATCCGCATGGGCGACACCGTCGAAGCCATGCTGCGCGACGTCATGACCGCGCTTTTGAACAACGATCGCAAGCTGGCGATCGAGGTCTCGCGGATGGACAATGTCGTTGACGGGCTCGACGAAGCGATCAAGCTCTACATCACCAAGCTGACGCGCGACAGCCTGGACGATCGCGAGGGTCACCGCGCGATGGAGATTATTTCATTCACCATCAATCTCGAGCATATTGGCGACATCATCGACAAGAACCTGTGCCAATTGGCGCTCAAGAAGATCAAGCGCGGCTACCAATTCTCGCCGGAAGGCGCGGCCGAATTGACGGCTTTTCACAAGCGCGTCTGCGAAAGTCTGCAGGCGGCGTTCGGTATCTTCATGACCGGCGATGTAGAGGCTGCTCGCCGGCTGGTGCGTGAGAAAGCGGAGCTGCGCAAGGCCGAGCTCGCGGCGGCCGATCGTCATTTTGAAAGGCTGCGCGAGGGCCGGCCGGAAAGTCTCGAAACGACATCGCTGCATCTCGATGTGTTGAGCGATCTCAAGCGTATCCACTCGCACATCTGCTCGGTCGCCTACCCGGTCTTGGAGGCCGCCGGCGAATTGCCCGCCCGCGAAGGCGCCGACGACGCAGTCAACGCCGGGATCGCGTATCAGCCCAAGCTCCCATGATCGGCGCTAGGAGGCGACAGCCCAATACTCATGCCGTCGCCCCGTCCAGCCGGCAATTGGCGGCTAGAACAGGCCGTCGGGCTGAAATCGGCGGAGCCGATTTATCCGGGCGGAACGTCCCGGAGCGACCGGCCTACTCGGCGAGAGCGGCCGGCGCGTCTTGTTCCTCGGGGCCACCGTTGAGCTTGCGGCCGCTATCGACAATCTGCGGACGCGCAAGCGATACGCGCGGTGTCTCCTTGGCGCCGTCGTCGCGCCGCGAGGTGCCTTCGAACCGCGCATTCTCCTCGATCGCGAGCGACCGGTGAAAGATGTCGCCTTGGACATCGGCGGTGCTGTTCAACTTGACGCGGTTGGCGTGAATGGTACCCTTGACGCGGCCACCAACGGTCAACTCTTCGGCAACCACATTGCCCTCGACTTCCGCCCCATCGTAAATCAGGACGCTGGAAGCCTGCAGCTCGCCTTCGACGCGGCCGAAGACTTGCACGGCTCCTGAGCCCGAGACTTTTCCGACCACGGTCATGGCCGCGCTGATGGTAGAGACGTCGCCCTGTTGTTGCTTTCCAGCCGGTTGCCCGACCGGTGGGCGTTGAACGTGTGGCATTGGTGTCATCGGCGACCTCATTTCCTCTGGCAGCTCGTCTTTGGTTTTTCCGAACATATGATACTCCTTCTTACTGGGACTGTTGAAAAGTTGCTTCGTCAGATCGTGTAGTAGACGCGGTGGAAGCGATTCCCGAGCCGGGCCAAGACCTCGCGCCCGGTGGATTTTGCCGCCGCCGCGAGATCGTCGACGCCGATTTCCCCGCCGATCAGCGTCACCAATTCACCGGTCCGCGCGGCGGATTTGTCAGGCAGGTCAGTGACGTCGATCGGCAGCAGATCTGTCGACGGCGGTGCGGCAATCGGACAGCGGTGACCGCCGACAATCGCCTGCAATTTGCCGTGCGCGCCGTTTGCCGGATGCGGATAACCGTCGGCATACCCGATCGAAACCATGGCGAGCCGCATGGCCCGCTTAGCGGTAAGCCCGATGCCCTCGACGATTGTCTTGCCGGCGGTAAGGTTGCGGACCTGTACGATCCGCGCCCGCAGCTCGATGACGGGAAGCATTGGGTTGGCCGCGTCGGGCGAGGGATTGAGGCCATAAAGCGCGCCGCCACCGCGCACCAAATCAAAATGCGCCTTGACGCCAAAGAAGATGCCGAACGAATCGGCGAGCGACGCGGGAACGCCGTCATAGAGCCGGCGCAGGTCGCGAAACAGGGCGAGCCGGCGTTCGTTGAGCGCGTGTCGGGATGTGTCGGCATAGTCCAGATGGCCCATCAGAAGACTGATGGAGTGATCGAGCGATTGGACCCTGGGCGCGAAAGCCGCCGCTTCTTCCATCGACAGACCAAGGCTGCTATCGCCGGTATCGACGTTAAGCGCGCAGCCGCCGGCCCACCCGCTCGACCCGACGAAAAAATCCCATTCGGCCAGCTCGACCGAATTGTTGATCACCGGCCGCGCGTTGACTTCTGCGAAGGCGGGCCCGGTGCCGCAGTAAAAGCCGTTGAGGACGTAAATGACGGCGTCGGGCGCCGCCGTGCGCACGCTCCTCGCCTCCGCGAGATTGGAGACAAAGAAGGTTTTACACCGCGACTTGGCCAGCGCCGCCGCGACCGGACCTATGCCACACCCATAGGCGTTGGCCTTGACCACCGCGGCGCATTCCGCGTCGGCGCGCTTGCTCAGCGTGTCGAAATTCATGGCGATGTTCGTCAGATTGACCTTGAGGATGCCGCCCGCCTCCGCCTCCGGCGGCCCGTCGACCGTCACGCAGGCCGCAAGCCCTTTGTTGTTGACCAGGAGGCGGCCGCCTTTGTTGACGATTTTTCCGTCGACCGAGCCCTCGACGACGACGTTCGCGCCCTGCTCGATGGTCAGGCTACCAAGCAGATTACCGCGAACGTGAAGGGTGCAGTTTCTCTGCACGATCGTGTCATTGAGAACCGAACCATGAATATCGGACGAGCTGCTGACTAACAGCGGCCCGTGCTCGGCTCTCTGTTCTGAACGCGCTACTAAGGACGACACGACTGGCTGGGCTCCCCCCGGCCGAAACTGGCATGGATAGTTGCTCAATTCCGGCCAATTCACAAGCTGAGGAATGCATCTAAATTAATTTCATAGAGGCCTCATGACACGACGCCCTATGACAATATTCATACACGCGGGGGTTGGCGCCTCCGCTGGCCCGGTTCAGCGCTCAGGCGGCGGCGATGGTGCTGCCGGCGGCGAATGAGGGGGCCACCTCCGCCATGAGGCGCGCCATTTCGTCCTTGACCTGAGCGTGCGGCTTTTGCCCGACATTGACGTAGAGGATCACCTCGGCAAAACCTGCCGCTTCGACCTTTTTCAAGGTCTCGATCATGCGTGCCGATGAGCCGAGCAGGACCGAATTTTCGGTCAAATCCTGAGGCTCGACCTTTTGCAGCCGGTCGACGATGTCGATGAAATAGCGGTAGCTCGGCGGCGCGGATTTCGGATCGCCGGGAAAGGCGGGGATCACGCATTCCTTGTAGTAACGAATTTGGCGTGCGCGCGCGGCGTCTTCCTGGGCCTCGTTGTCCGCGAAATGGGTGAAATAACTGCACATCAGCCGGCCCGGCTTGCGGCCGTGCTTGACGCACGTTTCGTGATAGAGATCGGCGACTTGCTTGAGACCGCCGAAGCTCATGGCCGCGGCAAACGGCGCCACGATCAGCCCGCACCCCAATCGCGCCGCCAATTCGATGGACGGCTTGGAAAAGGATCCCACATAAGTCGGCAGCGGCCGCTGGATCGGCTTCGGCGTAATCCTCACGTCATCGAATGAAAAATATTTACCATGGTGTGAGATACGCTCGTCGGCCTGCCAAAGCGTGCGAACCAATTCCAGGCCTTCTTCGAAAATTCCCTGATTGTCCTCGAAGGGCACATGGAACGGCAGATATTCGCGCTTGTCGTAGCCGCGGCCGGCGGCGAAATCGACGCGGCCGCCCGACAAGAGATCGAGCGTCGCCCACTGCTCGGCAACGCGGATCGGATGATGCAAGGGCAGCACGTTCACTGCGGGCGCGAGCCGTAGCCGCGTCGTATGAGCGGCGACATAGGCGAGCACCATGTCCGGGCAGGACAGTACGCCGAGCGAGTTGAAGTGATGCTCGCCGATCCAGGCCGAATGCATGCCGACCTTTTCGGCGTAAAGCGCCTCGGCGGTGATGTCGGCGACGAACTGGTTGGATGAGCGGGTATTGTTTTCGTAATGATTGTCGCTCAGCGTGAAATAGCCGAATTCCATTTCACCCTCCCCCACCGCGGCGGCTTGCGCCTTTCTGATTTTGCTCGGCGAGCGTAGCGGATCGCCGAAGCGCGCGCATCCGATTCGTACGCTCTCGCCTGAGCATGTTGCCGGACGGGGCAAATAGAAGAATTAAATTCAAAATAAAGATGAGGGTTTTTAAATTCTAAGTTAGGTCACAAGATTTTTGCTACGCGCGATTGTGTGCGGCCGACCCGTGTGTTTCCGTACGCGCGAGCGGGCGGGATCGTCGCCAAGGCTTCGTGTCCCGGGCAGCGCAGCATGCTGAACCGGGAGCTTTGCATCGGCGGAGTTTGCGACGATTCCAGATCGTCATTCCGGGGCGCGGGCACTTGTCCGCGAACCGGGAATCCATAGTCCCAGCGCCGGGGTTATGGATTCCGGATTCCACGGAGCTTGCCATCGGGCCGGCCACTTCGGGCCGGACCCGCTGGTGCCGATCCGGAATGACAAGAATAGCGGGTTGGGAGAAATGAAAAACTTTTTGCTCGCGACGATTCGTCATTCCGGGGCGCGGCCACTTACCCGCGAACCCGGAATCTATAGTTCCAGCGCCGGGGTTATGGATTCCGGACTCGCCACGGAGCGTGCCATCGGGCCCGCCACTTCGGGCCGAACCCGTCGGTGGCGATCCGGATTGACAGCAAAGCGTTTGCAAAAATTCTTGCTCATGAGTTCAGCGCTCTTTGTCATCACCGGCGTGCAGCCGGCGCGCGCGGCGGATGCCGCGCCGCGCCTTCCGACCAAAACACCGATCGCGCCGGCGGCGATCTATGACTGGAGCGGCTGCTATATCGGCGCGCACGGCGGCGGCGGCGCTGTCAGCGACACATTTATCAATGTCTCTTTTGACGGTAACGCGAACTTCCTGCATGGCGGCGGCGGTTTCGCCGGCGGCCAGATCGGCTGCAACTATCAGAACGGCGTGATGGTGTTCGGCATCGAGGGCGAGGCCTGGTCGGGTCTCACGAACCCACTCTATTTCATTTCGCCCAGCGATACCCAGAACATCTTCACCCGCAATCGGTGGAGCGCCGACGTGGCGGTGCGTGCCGGCCTGGCCTTCGACCGCGCGCTCTTCTACGGCAAGGCGGGCATCGCCGAGAGCCGCTTCGCCTTCTCTGAGGCGGACACAGACGGCGATTTCGCAAGCGGCGCCGGTACGTTGACGGGAGCGTTGCTGGGCGTCGGCCTTGAATATGGCTTCGCGCCGAACTGGAGCGCCAAGCTCGGATACGACCACATCGAATATGCCGGCCGCACCGTGCATTTTGGTCAGATCGTTGGAATTCCGTTCGACGATACGGAATCGGCGAGCGCCAATCTCGTCAAGGCCGGGATCAACTACCGGTTCGGCGGCCCCGGGACACCGGCGACGCCGGACGGAACGGCACCCGCGATCTATAAGGCGCCCGTTACCAAGACACCTGCAGCCGCGCCGTTCTCATCGCTCAACACTTGGACCGGCTGCTATGCCGGCTTGCATAGCGGCGACGGCTGGATGAACGACAGCTTCGTGGGCGGCGACCGTATCGGCGGCGGCGGTTTCGCCGGCGGCCAGACTGGCTGCAATGTTCAAGCCGGCACCATCGTCTGGGGCGTCGAGGGCGAGGCCGCGTGGTCCGGCCTCACCGATCATTTCCATTCCGACCAGGGCAGGTCCTTCACCGACGCTACCACCGACAATCGCTGGGGCGCCGATGTCGCCGCGCGCGCCGGCATCGCGGTTGATCG
>Ga0187820_1000011_pt1 | contig 31255 bp, 22 predicted proteins | sample NC_wetland_sal_i_19_FD_132409 | JGI IMG/M metagenome (GOLD analysis project Ga0187820, IMG submission 132409) | Wetland sediment microbial communities from Neuse River Estuary, North Carolina, USA - SO4_5 | ecosystem: Environmental > Aquatic > Freshwater > Wetlands > Sediment | place: USA: North... | reverse complement strand
TACGACATCTATTAAGTCCTTGCCCTAAGTTGCCTTTGAAGGGGCGCAGCGTGCTGCGCCCTTTTTTCAGCAAACTCGACGATCGATCCCCTTTCCTTTCTCAGGCCGCTGGTCGGCTCGGCAAGGAATCCGGTATAGTCTGTGCGTCCCTGCCACGCGAGGTGCCCATGTCACTCTCCGGACCTCCTTCATCTTTGGAACAAAACAAGCGACTCCTGCTTCGCTGGCTGGACGAAGCCTGGAACCAAGGCCGCCGCGAAATCTTCCACGAGCTATTCGCCAAAACCGGCGTTTACCACCGGGGCTCAGTGGAATATCTCGGCCCCGCGGGTTTCCTTCATCTCTACGACATCATGCGCGGGCAATTCTCCGAGTTCTCCATAAAGCCGGCTCTTATCATTGCCGAGTCCGATCTCGTCTGCGTCCACTGGTCGCTCGATTGTGTGCACACCAGGACCCGTGTCCCCGTGCATGTCACCGGCACCACCATTTGCCGTATCAAAGACGGCCAATTCACGGAAGCCTGGCAGAACTGGGATGCCGCAGGGCTAACGGCGCAGGTTCCTGGTTTGTTCATCCCATAGCCGCCGCTTCGATGACACAAATTACTGTAACCTTCCCCCGATTCAACGAGTAAGTAGAGATAGAGAGTGGCGAATGGAACTGCTGGAGCGGTTCGCGGCAGGCGACCTGGATGCCTTCGAGGTGATATTCCGTCAGCACCAGAAGGCCGTCTACGCCTGGATCGTCAGCATCGTCCGCGACACCGGCATCGCCGAGGATCTGACCGTGGAAACTTTCTGGCGCATTTACAAGAATCGCTTCCGCTTTCATCCCGATGGCAATTTCCAAGCCTGGGCCCGCCGAATCGCCACCAACGCGGCTCTCGACCATCTTCGCCACGCGCGCCACGAAACCGAGCTCCCCGAAAACCTCCCCGCTGCGCCTGTCGCGGATTCCGCCGTCCGTCTCGAGACGCGCGACCGCATCAGAAAGGCGTTCTACGAACTCCCCGGAAAATACCGCCTCGTAGCCACCATGGCTCTGGTCGAAGAAGAATCCTACAGCGACATCGCTCAAGCCGCAGGCATCTCCGAATTGCTGGTAAAAGTGCGCGTCTTCCGCGCAGTCCGCCTCCTGCGCAAAAAACTCAGCTCCCTCGGTCTAAAGGTCAACTCACAATGATCGATCAGGAAACCAAAAAAGAAATGGAAGACCTCCTCAAGCAGGCCATCGCGCCAATCAAGGACCCCGAACTCCGCCGCGACCTCTGGCCTCAAATGCTTAACAAACTCAACGAGCACCCTGCTCCCGCGCAGAACGTCCCCTGGTTCGATTGGGCTCTCGCCGCGATAGCCGGCGCTGCTCTCATATTTTTCCCCGGTATTATTCCGGCACTCTTCTATCACTTGTGAAGCAGGAGGCTCTATGAATCAGTACAAATATCTCCGCGCCTACATGGCCGGCATCGTGGTGCCCACGATTGTTCTCATACTCGGTGTAACTGCATTCTGCATCGCGCGCTATGCTTACAACTTTTCCGACCCCCTGGAGCGCTTAATGATTTTCCCCATGGCGGTCGTTCCCAATCTCTGGGGCCTCTGGAACATGCTCTTTATCGCATCGCATTCGCGCACTCGTCTTACCATCGGCATCCACGGCGCCATTTTTCCCTTTATACTTGGCCCGCTGGGCATTCTTCTGACCAGCCTCTTGCATTTCTCCATCCCCGGCTTCGCGACCCATTATTTTCCGATCCTCGCCCCGCTCAGCCTGATCATCTACTACCTCGCGTGGAAATACTTCGTTGGCTTTCTCAATCGCGTCGTCAACCTTGCCTGAATTCCACTCGCTCAGACTGTCCTCACGGGCAGGTTCTCGAATGTGCAAACCGCGCAATTTGGCATTGCGCAGTTGCGCTCTGCGCGACTACAGTATGTGCGCATCGCTCCTCCCCAGCTGGAGCCAAAACAGCTCATATAGCTAAATTAGGGAGGAACTATGTGGACCAAGCAGCAAACGCAGCCTGAGGCCCCCGCCGCTCCGCCGTCACCGGCATCGGCGCCCACACCATCCGTCGTCGCTTTCGGCGCGACTCCGGCCTCACGTTTCCAGAATCCAGGCTCGCACTCGTCCGCTCGTCTCGGTTCTAGCGTGCGCATTGAAGGTCATCTCACCGGCGGCGAAGACTTGCAAATCGATGGCAGAGTCGATGGTCCCATATCGCTCAACGGCCATCAGCTAACCGTCGGCCCCACCGCCGTCCTCAATTCCGAAGTTCATGCCGGCGAAGTCGTCGTCTTCGGCAAAGTCATCGGCAATGTCTACGCCACCGGCCGCGTCGACATCAAAACCGACGGCTCCGTTACCGGCGATATTTCCACTTCTCGCATCAGCATCGAGGACGGCGCCCACTTCAAAGGCCGCATCGAAATCGACCCCGCCAAAGCCCAAACCGCCACCGCCGCCGCTCCGTAGCGATCACCAGCCACCGGACAGCGACACGGTCCTCTTTCTCAATCTCACTTCAAATCCAATCGAAAGAGTTTCGATTTCGCCTGTGCCAAACCGGCTCTGCTCCACCATGCGCACAAAATCCTCCCGCATATACGCCCGGTTGATCAGCATGTGCCGGAACGCCATCTTCGTCAGCCACGCGTCGAACCACTTCCTCCCACTCTGCTTCACATACGAATTAATCTCCTCGAGTGACACATCTTTCCTCAAATCCCCAATCATCGCTTCGCCCCCGCTGCGCAGCACGCGATATATCTCATCCAGCGCCTTCACCGGCTCAGTAAAATTCTTGAACGCTGCCGAACAATACACAAAATCGAACGACTTCTGAAGGACAGTGAGTCGGTTCTCGAGGTCTATTCGCTTCGCAATGCAATGATCGGATCCACGCGCATCGCGCGCCGCGCAGGCACCGCGCAAGCCGCGAGCGCGACCATTGCCAGCAACGCCATCACGCTCGCCAATATCAGCGGATCGAGTGGCCGCACGCCATAAATCTCGCTCGCAATCGCTTTTTGCAGCAAGATCGCGCCGATACCTCCCAAGGTCAGCCCTACAACCACGAGCTCCAAACCCTCCCACAAAACCATCTTCAGGATATTCGCTCGCGTGCTGCCCAGCGCCACGCGAATCCCGATCTCGCGCGTCCGCTGCGCCACCAGGTACGCTAGCACCCCGTAAATTCCCAGCGTCGCCAGAAACAGCGCAACGCCTCCGAACGCGTTCGCTAGCAGCATCGACGTCCGCCGCGGGGCCAGCGAAAGATCAATTCGCTCGGACATCGAATGCACATCAAACAACGCTAGATCAGGGTCCAGACGAAGAATTTCTTCCCGCAGGGATCGGACGATCGCGTCCGGGTTGCCCTCAGTCTTTGCGGCAATCGTCAAAGTGGTGTCCGGGTCCTGCGCAAGCGGGCAGTAGAACGCTCCCACCGGCGCCCCCGAGCCATCCATATCTTCGTAGCGCAGCGTGCGCGTCACTCCCACAACTGTGAGCCAGGTCGTGTGCTCGTCCGTTTTCAACAAGTCTTTGGGGTCGTCGGGAAAATACATGCGCCGGCCGATTGGGTCGCTATCTGGCCAAAAATGCTTCGCCAATCGCTCGTCTACGATCACCACGCGTTGTGCCGTCTCGTTGTCGCGCTCGTCAAAGCCTCGGCCTCGCACGATAGGGATGCCCATGGCGCTGAAGTACGCCGACGTCACTGTCAGATAGAGCGGAGAAACTAGGGACTCGCCGGGCTGCATCTCGTGGCCTTCCGCCAGAACAACTTCGTCATTGTGATTGTGGCCCAACGGAATCACGTCCGTTGCACCTGCCAGCGTAACTCCCGGAATCGCACGCACCGCGGGCATCGCCCGGTTCAGGAACTTTCTCCAGTCTTCCGCCTTTGGATAGCTCGATCGCGGTAAGACCAAGGATGCCGTTACAACTCCATCCGGTTTGAATCCCGGGTCAACCTGCAGCAGTCGCCGGAAGCTCGCGAGAAACAGTCCCGCTCCCACTAGCAGCGCGAACGCAAATCCGATCTGTGCCGCCACCAGAAGTTGGCGCACGCTTCTCGTTTTCTTTCCCGTTGTCCCTGTTCGGCTGTCCTCGTGCAGCGCGTCATTAACGCTGATCTTGGAAATGCTCGCGAGCGGAAACAATCCCACGAACAATCCTGCCGCCGCGGACAGTCCGATCGACACCAAAATTACCGTGCCGCTCATCCGCACTTCCCCCGCTCGTGGCATGTGCTCCAACCCAATCGCGCCCATCAGTCGCAGCAATCCAGCGCCAAGCGCAATCCCCGCCGCGCCCCCCGCAATCGCCAGGCCCAAATTCTCCAGCATCAGTTGCCGCATCAACTGCATTCTTCCCGCGCCCAACGCTACTCTCGTCGCCATCTCCTTCCGCCGTAGCGAAAGCCGCGTCAGCGCCAAATTCGCAATATTCAGTCCGCCGATCAGCAGCACCAGCAGCGCCCCGCCCCACAGCAAATAGAGTGTCTTCGTCACTCCAGCCGTCACCATCTCCCGCAGCGGCCTGACTAATGTGTGAAATCCCGCGTTGATCAGAATCTGTTTGAACTCCGGGAATCGCTCGAAATTTCGATTGTTTAACGCGTCGATTTGCGCCCGTGCTTGGCCGATCGTGGCGCCCGGCTTCAATCGCCCGATGTACTCCCAATTGTTGCTGTGGTGTTGTGTCTTCTGTTCCGGGGTAAACGCCAACAGCATCCACAGCAGCACCTCTGGATCGATAAAATCAAATCCTGCCGGCATCACTCCCACAATCGTAAACGGCTGCCCACTGATCCGCAGCTCGCGCCCAATCGCCGACCGGTCTCCCGCAAACAATTGCTCCCACAGACCGTGGCTCAGGATCACCTCTTTCTCCCGCCCGATTTCTCCCTCTTCCTCGGTGAAAGGACGCCCCAATGCCGGCGCTACGCGCAACAGCGTGAACCACGATGGCGTCACCACCATCCCAAGAATTCGCTCCGGAATTCCGTTCAGCTCAACGGTCTGATCCTGCTCCCGGAATACCGCCTGGCTCTGAAATACCGTCAATTCCCGCAAGCCGTCGAAATAATCCCCAGAACTGCTGCTTTTCAGGTTATTCACTCCAGCCTTCGGATACTCATTCGCCATGAACACAATCGAATTCGCATCCGGCACCGGCAACGGCTTCAACACAACCGAATCCACAATCGCAAACAGCGCCGTATTCGCCGCGATGCACACCGCAAACGTCAGCAGCACTGTCAACGCAAACCCTCTGGAGCGCCACAGCGTGCGGACGGAGTATTCAAGGTCAAAAAGGAGTGTATCCATGACTGGCGCCTCTAGGTGCGGAGTCCATGGTATTCCGAACTCGATACGCACCGCCACTTGCCATTCACTACGCGTAGAAGAAGAAAAATGTTCCGGTATCAGCGGGGGTGCCTCAACCTCGTTTGGCGTTTACCCCAACCGTGTCGGGGTGCGTGGGCTCTTGAGTTTTCGATATTGAAGTGTTCAGTTTGCGGGCATCACTTCTTAACCACCGTTACCACCACCTGCGACGGATACTGCTTCGAGTGATGCACCGAATTGTGCGCCACCACGCCTTTATCCTCGTCATAGTTATTCCCGCCGGTATTCAAGTTCCGGTCGAAACGCGGAAAATTGCTGCTCGAAATCTCAATCCGCAGTTGGTGTCCCGCCTCAAAGTAATTGCTGGTATTGAGCGGCTGTAGCATCACCTTGTACACCTTCCCCGGTTCCATCCAGACGAGTGGCTTATCGTATCCTTCGCGGTACCGCAGCCTTTGGATTGATTCGTCGAGGTTGTAGGCGCGCCCATCTGGATACACGTCGAGCACTTTCACCGTAAAATCCGTGTCCTTAGCGTCCGACGAAACATAAAGTGTCGGCGTAATCGGCCCGCTCAGCTCTGTCCCTTCCTTGAATGGTTCCGATGTGTAAACGAGGATATCGTTGCGCGCTTCCATTCTTCTCTGATCGAACGCCCCTGCTTGCACTGCGGTCCCTGTGCAACACACATTGCCCCCGTAAGACGGAACCGGATTCATCGGATCGTAAGTAAATGAATCCGGCTTATCCGCCGCAGGGGCAGCCGTAACCAGCGTCCCGTCTCCCGTCAAAGAATTTGCCCGCCCCGCGCTCGACAAATAAAATGTCATCGTCTGTGCGCCCGCAGGCGGCCAGTTCTCCGAAGTCTGCCACTTGTTCATTCCCATCGTGAAGTAAGTCACCTTCGGCAGCGCATCAATCTTCGCGCTTTTCTCGCCCTTCAGAAAGCGATCAAAAAAGCTGTACGTAATCTCCTGGTAGTCCAGCCGCGCGTCGCCCATGCTTCGCTCGCCGACCACCGTATCCTCCGTCGCCCGCGTATACGCGCAGTGCCCAACTGGAGCAATAATCACCCACTGCTCATTGGCGATTTCAGGATCCGCGGTTTTGCGCACGTGATTATAGAGCTCCAAGTTAGGCCCGATGGAAACGTCATACCACGTCATGAACCACAGCCCCGGAAGGTTCAGCCGCATGTCATCGTGATACAGTCCGCCCTTGTACCACGCCGGATCGTTCGGCGTCCGCTGAATCATCCGGCCACCGGTGGGCACAGGCATTGCGTCCGCATAAATGCCGTGCGGCGCATCCACTGCCTTCAAAATATCCTGCTCCGGCAAATGCCATAGCGCTTTCGACCAGTCTACCGGCGGAAGTTGTTGCGCCAGATCAAACGCCTTTGACGCGCGAATTAAATCTTCCTGAGAAGTGTTCGCCGGAAACATCGGCCGCACTTGGTTCTGCTCTCCATAAAGCCAGGTAATAAACAGCATCTGCACCGCGCCCCCGCGATACCAATTCCCCTGCTCGTAGTACGGCCCCACGCGCCCCACTCCCGCGCCAAAACTCTGAACATTCATCGCCGCATACGCCGGATTTCCCATCGCGGCAATTCCCATCTGATATTCCGCCGTCGAAGAGCATCCCGTCGTTCCCACTTTCCCGTTGGTCCACGGTTGCGATTTGAGCCAATCCAGCATGTCGGTTCCGTCCGTCCTTGGCGCGCCGAGGATGTCGTAATTCCCTTCCGAGAAAAAATGCCCGCGCTCGTTCTGCACCACGTACGCATAACCGCGCTTCACCGCCGTCAGCGCCGCCCGCATGTCCGCCGGCACTCCATCCCGCACGTCCCAGTAATTAAAATTGTAGGGAGTGCGCACCCAAATAATCGGCACCGCCCCGCTGGCATCTTTCGGCCGATAAATATCCGTCGCCAGCCGCACGCCATCCCGCATCGGCACCATCACTTTGCGATCGATGATCGCCACCGATTCCAACTCGTTCGCCGCTTGAATTCGCTGATCCTTTTGTTCCTGTGTGAGCGGCGGTCTCTGCTGTGCCCTCAAAACGCCAATCGAAGTCGCGCACACCACCGCAATCGCCAAACTCATCCGTCCGACAATATTTTTCATCGCGCGTTTGTCCTCTCTAAAACGCCAGCGAGATTAACACCATGCGCTCCGTCGCGTGAAGGCCTTGTAAATCTCGAGCGGTACAAAGACGCCTGGTTCGAAGCTTGCGTGTCCCCCTCGCTGACCCGACATCTGTTTCATGTCCGCGGTCGCATCCAACTAGGCCCTACGCATCACTGGCCTTCGTTCGAAGTTCGAATGGTTTCCGAGTTGTCGGCCATCTGGTAGGCGAACGTGTCCTAAACCAGGCTGCCATGGGGCATTTGGTTGGAAACCGATTTCACACTGGATGGGTTTTGTTGAAGAGGAGCCACGTTGCGGCAGCCGCGCCACTGAAACCACTTTGAAAATAGGCGCGGGCAGCGATATGCGACAGTTTGCAGCGATCTGCCCCGGGAATTTCCGGCACTTGAAAAGACGCTGTTTCAAATACCTAAAGACGATATGCTGGTGAAGAAAGGGTTTGAATGATGTCCCAGCCTATCGATAGAGATCGTAACCGTCCTGCCATCCGAGTGCCGTCTCATCCGGCGCGGCGTTTCCGCGGGCTGTTGATCCTCGTTCTCGCCGTGATAGCCGTGGCCGTCTTCGGCGGCCAGACGTTGCTGTCCTATTTCGTCGACGACCTCTGGTTTGGATCGCTCGGCTTCCGGGAAGTCTTCACGAAAATGCTGAGCCTCCAGTGGACGGTTTTCGCAGCGTTTGCCCTGGCCACGTTTCTTATTCTGTACGGGATGATTTTCGCTCTCAAGCGAATGCACCGCGACGATTTGCCGAGCGGCCAAACAATATTTGTGGGCGGCCAGCCTCTGAGGTTGCCAGTCGAATCCATCCTGCGCTTCGTCGCCCTCGGAGGTTCGGTCCTGATTGCCCTCATTACCGGCACTGTCATGATGGCGGAGTGGCCGACCCTCGCTTTGTATTGGTATGCGCCGCTTGCCGGCGGGGGCATTGCGGATCCCATCTTCGGCAAGTCGCTCAACTTTTACCTCCTGAAGCTTCCTGCTTGGCAGGTGTTCTCTGGCTGGCTGATGATGCTCGCCGTGGTGACCTGTGTGGTTGCCGCATCCTTGTTTGTTCTTGCCAACAGCGCCCGTGCTCTCGAGGGAATTCGCAGCAGCTACAACGCCATGCCGTGGCGCGGCTTGTCCATTTCCGTTGCCTTCCTGTTGCTGGTCATCGCGCTGCAGGTCTATATCGGCCGGTTTACTCTGTTGTTCCAGGACCACACCATCTTCGGCGGCGCCACCTATACCGACGTGCACATCATGCTCCCGGGCTTGCTGCTCGTTTGCGCCGCTCTACTCATTGGCGCAGTGATCGCCGCCATCAATGCCGCCTCGGTACAGCGCGGCCGCTGGCTGTTCGCGGCAGTCATTCCCGGTGCGGCTTGTTATCTGCTCCTTCAAATCGTCGGTTGGTACGTCACCAACTTCGTCGTCAAACCCAACCAGCTCGTCCGCGAGAAGCCCTATATCGCCTATAACATAAAAATGACGCGCCTGGCCTACGGCTTGGACCGCATGACGCAGCGCAAGTTCCCCGCCGAGACCAGCGTCGAAGCGGCCGACCCCGCGAACAATCAGGCCACGCTTCAAAACATCCGTCTTTGGGACTGGCGCGCTCTTCAGGACACCCTGCGGCAAATTCAGGAAATCCGCACCTACTACGATTTCCCCGATATCGACATCGATCGCTACGAAATCGAAGGCCATCTTCGAGAGGTGATGCTCGCTGCACGCGAGTTGAATGTTGATAAGCTTCCGGAGAGCAGCCGCAACTGGATCAACGAAAAGCTAATCTACACTCATGGCTACGGCATCACCATGAACACCGTCAACGGCTTCACGCCCGAAGGCCTCCCCACTCTTCTTCTAAGCAACATGCCCGTCGAAAGCACTATCCCCGGTCTAACCGTCACGCGTCCCGAGATTTATTTCGGCGAGTTGACCAACACCGACGTGTACGTCAAGACCCGTCAGCAGGAATTCAACTACCCCCAAGGCCAGACAAACAGCTTCACCTCTTACCAGGGCAGCGGCGGTATCGTCCTCGGCGGATTTCTGCGCCGCATTCTTATCGCCACGGACCTCGGCGATCTCACCAAGCTTCCTTTCAGCGACGATGTGACCAAAGACAGCCGCCTGCTCATGCGCCGCAACCTGCGCGCACGCGTGTCTACCCTCGCGCCCTTTCTCACTTTTGATCCGGATCCCTACATCGTGGTCGCCCAAGATGGCCGCTTGTATTGGATAATGGACGCGTTCACCTCTTCCGACAGCTACCCCTATTCCAGTCATTACTTCCTCGACGGCAATCCCATCAACTACATGCGCAACAGCGTGAAGGCAGTGATCGACGCTTATAACGGAACCACAACCTTTTACGTTTTCGACTCCGAGGACCCCATCATCGCGGCTTACCGTCGCGTGTTTCCGTCCTTGTTCAAGGACGCGGCCGCAATGCCTCCGGATCTCCGCAAGCATGTCCGCTACCCCGAAATGCTGCTAAACGTCCAAGCGGGAGCATACGGCCTCTATCACATGACTGATCCCGAGGTATTCTATAACCGCGAAGATCTCTGGACCGTGGCCACGGAAGTTGGCCTCGGCGACGACGGCCAGCAGACAACTCTTACGATGCAGCCCAACTTTGTGCTCATGAAGCTCCCGGGCGAGACAGATGCCGAGTTCGTCGAAATTCTGCCGTTCACTCCCGCCAACCGCAACAATCTGATTGGCTGGATTGCCGGTCGCAGCGACGGCGAACAATACGGAAACTCGGTCGTCTATGACTTCCCCAAAACCAAACTCGTGGACGGGCCGCTTCAGGTTGAGGCTCGCATCGATCAGAACGCTCAGCTCTCCGGCCAGTTGACTCTCTGGAGCCAGCAAGGCTCGCACGTGCGCCGCGGAAATATGCTCGTGATTCCGATTGGACGCACTCTGCTTTACGCAGAGCCCATCTATCTCCAGGCGGAACGCAGTCCCATGCCCGAATTGCGTCTGGTTGTCCTCGCAGTACAAGACCGCCTGGCGTATGGGCCAACTTTCGAGTCCGCCATGGCCGCTCTCTTTGGCGGAGCGCCGTCTTCGACGAGCGCCGCTTCCGAATCAGAAACACCATCCCACAATGTTTCAGCGCCGGCCTCAGCTACCCCTCCTGGGCCAGCCGCGAGCCTTCAGGCGCTGATTGCGCAGGCCGCCAAGGACCTTTCCGACTACCAGCGATTGACTGCCGAAGGAAAACTCGGCGAAGCCGGAGAAAAGCTTGAGCAGCTCAAGCGTACGCTCGAACTTCTGAACAAGAGTCCAAAATGATTCCGCAGCCGGCCCGTCTCCGCCTCTGATCAGCCAACCTGATCGCTGTGCAGGTGTAACTTCGAGGAAGTGCGTTGCGAGATTTCTCCTCGTGGCAGGTATGTTTGCTCGCTCGAGATGAACAGTTTGTTTACTTTGGCGCTTCAGCGCGGTTCTCCCCATGCATGCGCATAACATGCAATCCAGAACAAGCCGAGTTAATTCCGGTTTGTTGACAACCGATCCAAAAGCGCACGAACGCCCCTTGTGTAACGGCATCCTTCCGATAACGCTATTCACCAATTGCCGTGCTTTCCCCTTGCCAAACTAGGAGAGCACTGGTTAGACTCCTAGCTAGACTAGGAGACGAACGCTGTGGACAAAACCGCGGAACTACTGCCGGGGACACTGGATATGCTGATTCTCAAGGCGGTTTCCTTGAAACCGTTGCATGGCTATGGCGTCTTGCAGCGCATCCGTCAGATCTCCGGGAATGCGCTGGAGATTCCTCAAGGGTCGCTCTATCCAGCCCTCTACCGCTTGGAGCACCATGGCCTCATTAACGCCGAATGGGGGCAAAGCGAGAACAACCGCCGCGCGAAATATTACACCTTGACTGCCGCGGGGCGTCGCCGCTTACGTGACGAAACCGCGGGCTGGAACCGGCTAGCCGCAGCGATTGCCTCGGCCATGAATACGACTTCTGAGGAGGTGTGACATGCTCAAGCGTTTGCGTTCTCTGTTTCGTGCGCTCGCTCGGCGGCGTGATTTCGAAGATGGAATGTCCGAGGAGCTGCGTTTCCACATTGAGCAGTACACCGACGACCTGGTGCGCTGCGGCATGTCACGGGAAAAAGCGGCCCGCCAGATACGGATGGAGCTCGGCAGCCCCATTAATCTCAAAGCGGATTGCCGCGAGGCATTTGGCCTCCATTTGTTTGACGAATTTCGCAGGCAGCTGAATTACGCCGCCCGGTTGCTGAGAAAGACTCCGGCGTTTACGGCCACCGCCCTTCTGACGCTCGCCGTTTGTTTGGGCGCGAATCTGACGATTTTTGGCGTGATCGATTCGGTGCTACTCCGCCCCTTGCCATTTCCCCAGCCCGAACGGCTGATGACGATATTCAATACCTATCCGAAAGCTGGGGTCGAGCGGGACGGTTCCTCGATAACAAACTATTACGAGCGCCGCGGTCGGATTCCTGCCTTCGCCTCGCTCTCTATCTACGCCTATGGAACGGAGATTGTCGGCGAGCTCGGTTCGACGGAACGCCTCCAGACCATGCGCGTGTCTCCGGATTTTTTCTCTACTCTTGGGCTCGGCCCCGCGATCGGACGCACTTTCACGGACGAAGAAACCACTTCCGACACCGACCATGTTGCCATTCTTTCCGACCCGTTTTGGCGGCAACGGTACAACGCCGACCCCAATGTGCTCGGAAAGCAGATTCGCGTAAACAGCGTTCCCAGAACCGTGATCGGCGTCTTGCCTGCTAGCTTCCGCTTCCTCTCTTCCGATGCCCGGGTGTTCCTGCCCCTTGCATCGCGCCCGGAAGATCGCGCGCCGTCGCGGCGACATTCCGGCGGAAATGTGATCCAAATGATTGCGCGCCTCCAACCGGACGCCACGCTCGCACAAGCCCAGGGTGAGCTCGACGCGCAGAACGCGGCACTGGAAGTCGACGACCCGCAGGCCAAGATGATTGCCGATGCGGGCTTTCGAAGTCTGGTCGTGCCGTTGCGCGCGGACTACGTCGCGGCCGTGCGTCCTACGCTGCTGCTGCTGGAGGCAGGTGTGCTCGTTCTGCTTTTGATTGGCGCAGTCAACCTTGTGAACCTGCTTCTTATCCGTGCCGGCGGCCGAGTTAAGGAATTAGCCGTTCGCCAAGCGCTAGGCGCAGGTTGGAGATACCTCGTGAGCGAAGTGGTCGTTGAGACCACCTTGCTCACGTTCGTCGGGGGGTTGTTCGGACTCGCCGTGGGCGCCGGCGGAATCCAGCTGCTGCGCGGGTTGGGCGCTGACCGCCTGCCCCTGGGAAGTCACATCGTTTTCGACGCGCGATTGGCACTGCTCGGCATGGTCGCCTCTATTGTCATGGGCATGTTGTTCGCGGTGCCCGTGGTCTGGTTCCAGCTTCGACGGCATCTCGGCAATGCGCTTCACTCGGTGAGCCGTGGCGGCACGAGCGGGCACGGGGCTCAAATCCTTCGTCACGGCTTTATCGTCTCTCAGATTGCCCTGGCGTTAATTCTGCTGGCCGGAGCGGGTCTGCTCGGCCTCAGTCTCGAGCGAGTGATGGCCGTTTCTCCGGGCTTCCAGTCCGACCACGTCCTGACCGGGCAAATCTTGCTTCCGTGGGCAGACTACCTGGAGGCAGGCCGCCTGAAATTTGTGGAAAGCTTGATGGACAAGCTGGACCAGTTGCCGGGAGTGTTGTCCGCGGGCGTGGTCAACAATGTGCCTTTCAGCGGCAACATCGGCAAAAGCGCCGCCACGGTAGCGGGCCACGTTCGCCGTCCTGGCGAATCCGCGCGAGGGCACTATTCTTACGGAGTCGCCGGCGACTATCTTCGCTCGATGGGTTTCTCCCTGCGGGCGGGACGATTCCTAACCGCCGACGATTCACGTCGCTCCGCGCGCGTCTGCGTTGTGGATGAAGACTTCGCGCGATACTACTGGCCGCACGCCAGCGCGATTGGCCAGCGATTATGGGACGGCCCTGAAGCGGGGAAGGATGCCGAAACATTCACCATCGTCGGCGTGGTTGGCGGGGTGAAACAAGCGGGGCTCACCGAAAACGAAGCCCAGGGCGCGATTTATTATCCCTACGCCTTTCGCATCGGTGACAGCGTCTATGTCGCCTTGCGCACCCGCCTCGCACCGGAATCGCTGGCGTTGGCGCTGCAGAAGGTAGTTCGACAAATCGACGCCAACGTGCCGGTCAGTGATATTCGGTCGATGGACACTCGCATTGCCGACAGTCTGGTCGCCCGTCGCTCGCCGGCATTGCTGGCTGGCCTCTTCTCGGGGATAGCTCTGCTGCTCACCTCGATCGGCACTTATGGAGTGCTGAGTTACGCCGTGGCACAACGCCGCCGCGAAATCGGAGTTCGGATGGCCCTCGGTGCGCAACCCGGGCAGATTCGAATGCAGTTTCTCGCACTCTCGCTACGACTGCTAACTGTGGGAACCGTGTTGGGCTTGATCGGAGCATGGCAGGCTGGCCGCGCGATGCGGTCGCTGCTCTTCCAGGTACCGCCGCTTGACGTCGCGGTCCTCGCCGCTGCTGCCTCCATGACGGCAGCAGTGTGTCTCGCCGCCTGTCTCCTGCCATCGCAACGCGCCGCACAAATATCTCCGATGGAGGCTCTCACTGAGGAGTAGACAGGATGTTCGATTCGTCGATCATAGTGCGTATTCAGTCCCCGATCACGGGCCACTGCCCCCCGCAATGAAGGCTTGAACCTATTTGCCCTCGACGCGATACTGGATTCATGTCCGCTGTCGCCTCCAAACCAGCCCTGCGCGTCGCTGGCCTGCGCAAGGCATATCAAGACGTGATCGCCGTCAACGGCCTCGACCTCGAAGTTCGTGCCGGCGAATGCTTTGGCCTTCTCGGACCGAATGGCGCGGGCAAAACGACCACCGTCGAAATCTGCGAAGGCTTGACGGCTCCAGATTCCGGCGACGTGGAACTTCTCGGAATGCATTGGAATTCCGATGCGGAGCAACTGCGCCAGCGTCTCGGCATTCAGCTACAGGATACGCAGCTCTCGGAAAAGCTTACGGTCTTTGAAACTCTGCGACTGTTCCGCAGTTTTTTTGAACAAGGCCCGGGCGCGTCCGAAGCCATCGCTCTCGTGCAGCTCGAAGAAAAAAAGAATTCGCGCGTCGGCAATCTTTCCGGCGGACAGAAGCAACGCCTCGCACTGGCGTGCGCGCTCGTCGGCGATCCTGATTTTCTTTTTCTCGATGAGCCCACCACCGGTCTCGATCCGCAGGCTCGGCGCCAGCTTTGGGATCTGATCGAGAAGTTCAAATCTTCCGGGCGCACTATTTTGCTCACGACGCATTACATGGACGAGGCCGAGCGCCTCTGCGAGCGCGTTGCCATCATGGATAACGGCAAACAAATTGCTCTCGGCACGCCGCGCGAATTGATCGCGTCCATTTGCGCGGAACATTTGGTCGCGTTTTCCGCTGGCGCAAACTCGCACGCACTCGATCTCCCGGCGCTTCGCCGCATCGAAGGCGTTCGCGATGTGCGTACCGAAGATGGTACTGTCGAAATGCAAGTCACGGAGCTCCATCTCGCCGTGCCAGCTCTTCTCGCGGAATTGACCCGCCAAAATATTCCGCTCACCGAACTCAGCACCCACTCCGCGACTCTGGAGGATGTGTTCGTCTCCCTGACGGGACGCCATCTTCGCGATGAGTAATCACATCGAGCCACTACTATGAGCGAGACAACAACCATTCCCGATCTTCGCTTGAAAGAAGCAGAGCGCAAAGCGCCTCGCGGAAAGTCTTTCGCGGAGCATGCGCTCGTGCAACTAACTCTGGTGCGCTTCCTCGAAACGATGCGCGAACCGGAAGCGCTTTTCTGGATCTTTGCGTTTCCTATCCTGCTCGCCGCGGGCCTGGGCATTGCGTTTCGCAACCGCCCCGCGGAAGTGCTCAAGATCGCTTCAGTGAATCAGGAGCTCACCCGTTCGCTCCAGCACGAAAAGCTCCTCTCGGTCGAGCAAATGGATTCGAACGCCGCCGAAGAAGCGCTGCGCACAGGCAAAGTAGCCCTGCTAGCCGTGCCGAACGCCAACGGCTCCGTCGTTTATCAATACGACGATACAAATCCTGAAGGCCGCACCGCCCGCATGCTCGCGGATCGCGCCGTGCAAGAAGCCGCGGGCCGCGTCGACCCGATTCGAACCAGCGACTATATCCTGCGCGAGCCTGGTTCGCGATACATCGATTTCCTCATCCCTGGCTTGATTGGAATGAATCTGATGGGCAGCGCGATTTGGGGCATGGGATTCACCGTCGTCGACGCGCGGCGCAAAAAGCTCTTGAAACGGCTGATCGCGACTCCTATGCCTAAGCAATACTTTTTGCTGTCGTACTTATTCTCGCGCATTTTGATGCTGGTGCTCGAAGTGGGCATCGTGCTCGGCTTCGGCGTGTGGATCTTCCATGTTCCGGTCCGCGGCTCGTTGTTGGATTTGGGAGTTGTATGCCTGCTCGGTTCGTTGTCCTTCAGCGCGATGGGATTGTTGCTTGCATCGCGTGCCAAAACGATTGAAGCGGCTTCGGGCTTGATGAACGCAGTCATGCTGCCGATGTGGATCGCTTCTGGCGTGTTTTTCTCGGCGCAGCGGTTTCCGGATATTGTGCAACCACTCATCAAAGCGCTTCCGCTCACCGCGGCAATCGATGCGCTGCGTGCGAACATGTTGCAGGGCGCGAATCTCGCACACGTGGCTCCGCAGATGGCCGTGCTCGCGGCGTGGCTGCTGGTTTGCTTCGTTTTGGCGCTGAAAATGTTTCGCTGGCGATGAGGCGGATTTTTCTTTCTACGTTTGCAGGGAACCTTCAGGATTTGTTCTGCACACAAAATTGAGTGTGTATTCTCTCGATTCAACGGCCGGAATAGCGTTGTTCTTTCCATGGGTCTCCGTAAGCGTGATAGCCGTTGCGTTCCCAGAAGCCGAGGCGGTCGTGGTCCAGCAGGACAAAGCCGCGCACCCACTTGACGCTTTTCCAGGCATAGAGATGCGGAACGATGAGGCGAAGCGGGCCGCCGTGCTCGGCAGTGAGGGGCTCGCCATCATGCTCGAACGCGAAGAGCACGTTGGGCTTGAGTAGGTCTTCGAGGGGCACGTCCGCAGTGTAACCTTCTTCGGCGAGGATGGAAGCGAACATCGCGCCGGGTTTGGCCTTGACGAGCCTCATGACCTCGGTGAAAAGTACACCCTTCCAACGATTATCCAGACGGCTCCAGCGCGTGACGCAGTGAAAGTCCGACAAGGTCTCGGTTTGCGGCAGCGCGCGAAATTCGTTCCACGTTAAGCGCTTGGGCTCTTCAATTTCGCCCGAAATCTGGAAGTCCCATTTGGCCGGATCGAAATTCGGAATGCTCCCGTAATGGAGCACGGGCCATTTCAGTGTCAGCGATTGTCCCGGCGGCAAACGGCCTTCCGCCTTTGCCTTGTTTTCCAGTTCCTTCCGCGTTCCTAGATCTCCAAATAATGACATGCGGTCTTCCACGGCGATTTTATTTCTGCTCTCACTGCGATTCAGAGAGTGCTGCCAAACTTCGTTGATAGTATGTCCCAGTTCTTCGACAAGTTAAAACCCAAGACCGTCCGGAACGAAGAAAAAAGTGCTGGCATCGATGAGGATGATGGGATTCCTGCTTGCGAGAAATTTCGAAAATGCGCGCGCATTTTACGAGGGACAGCCGGGATTCGAGTTTGTGAGCCAGAATCAATGGGCGCTGGTGGAATCAGGCTGAAACCGGAGTGGACATTTTCTCGCGATGCGGCTGATCAGGAGCTACGAAGTTGAAGCGCCAGCTTCCCCATGGATATTTTGTAGAGCGCGGTGAGGAACTTCTGGCGCCGGCCATTTGAGGAGTTGGAGGTTATCGGGAAGTCTGCTCGGGGTTTGGAAGCTCCGGAAATTCTGCAATCTTAGTGAGCTTTTCTTCCACTCGGCTAAACCAGTCTTTGTGCGGATGCAGAAAACAGAAACCCCGCTCGCGGGGTGTGGAGCGCGAGCGGGGTTTGCCTACTCCAGGGTGTGGTTAGAAGTAGATCTTCCCTCCGAGCTGCAGCACCCTGGGGTCGAAGGCTGAAGTGACTTGACCGAAGCGGCTGTCGCCTAGGTTGGAGTCCACGTTGTTGAACTGGGTATGGTTCCAGGTGTTGAAAGTTTCCAAACGCAGCTCCAAGCGGCTGCCGCGGGATTCGCTGAGCGTGAAGCTCTTGAAGAGCGAGAGGTTCCAGTTGTCCCGGCCAGGACCGCGCAGGTAGTTGTGCGGCAGCGTGCCCCAAGCCCCCAAAGTGGGAAGCGAGAAAGCGGATGGATCAAACCATTCGTTGACCGTATGCGGAGTCGTAAGCGTGCCGGTCAGGTCTGGGCGATTTACGCCATTTGGAACGCCATTGCCGCCTTGTCCTCCGCTGATGCCAATGTTGATGGGGAGTCCGGACTCCATGGTGACGATACCCGACACTTCCCACCCGCCGAGTCCGGTCTTGAGGAGACGGTTTTCGTTGTGGCGGAAAACTGGAATATCGTAGATGAAGTCGACGACGGCGACGCTCAAGCGATCGTAGCCGCTCGGCCCGACGTCGTACAGCCAGCCGGCGTAGGGATTTGAAACGTTGCCAAGATCGCCACCGCCGGAGCCGGCGGTGGTTGGGTCGTCGGCGCGCGAAAGCGTATAGATCGCGCGCAGCGTCAGGTCGTGGCTAATCTGCGAGTTCAAGTCCATCTGCAGGCCGTTGTAGTGCGTGTCGGCCTCGTTCTCGGAAAGGATGATGGAATTGAAACCAGGATAGGGCAAGCCAGGTGCGGTCTGGTAAGCAGCGTGATTGATCAAGTTTGGCAGATAACTCTCGTCCGGCAGATTGATGTTCCGGTAGTCATTCTGATGGCGGCCTTGATTGCCGACATAACTAACCGACAACACCGACTTTGTTCCAAGAGCGTGCTGCACGCCCACGCTGTACTGGTAGCTAACCGGCAATTTGTAATCGTTCACGTCCAAGCCGGTAATACTGGCTGCGTTGATCGGTTGGACCGCTGCCGCTCCGGTTGAAAGCGCGATCCCGGGGTTCTGCATGGTGACGCCATTGAGATTGACCTGAAGGCTGAATGGGATGTTGGGGCCGGCGTTGTACATGTCGTTGCCCTGAATACGTTCGTACATGACGCCGAATCCGCCGCGGATCACGGTCTTGCCGCTGCCCGTCACGTCATAGGCAAAGCCGACACGTGGACCGAACGCCGCCCAATGATTGTTAACCAATCCTTTGGGCACGCCGTCCTGGCCAGGAATGCCGATGCCATTCAGGTACAGTGGAACGCCAGCAAGGATGGGGTTCGGACTGGTTCCGAGGCCGGGGCTCGCGGCCGTGCAGCCAGGATTCGCTCCGGTAACTGAATTGAAGGGACCGCCGCAAATTGTGTTGTTGGTGCTGAACACAGCTGCATCCGCGGCACTGTACAGGTTGGGATAGAAGTTACCCATGCGGTCGTTGGCCTCGTAAGTGTGAGGAACGCCGTCCCAACGCAGACCGAGGTTGAGAGTCAGCCTGCGGTTCACGCGCCAGTTGTCCTGAATGTAGGCGGCCCAGGAGACGTTGTTCCAGTAGCCGTGGTCCTGGACGGCTAGTTCTTGATAAGAGTTGGGGGCGCCGAGCAAAAAGTCGGCGAAGCTGTTTCCGCAAGCGGTGTTGGTCGGGCAGGCCGCAGTCCCGGCAGTGTAAGTACCATTGAAGCTGTACCCGCCCTGAGTTTGACCGAAGAGATCCTGGACTTTTTTGTACAGCGCCCAACTTCCGCCCATCTTAAACTGGTGCGCTCCATGGGTCCAAGAGACATCGTCACGGAGCTGATAGTCATCGGCCTTGTTGTGCCACGGCCAACTGGAGATTTCAAACTGCGCGCCGCTCCCGCCGCTTAAGTCGATGTTGGGTATGCGGTTTAAGTTGTTCGGTCCGGTGAAGAGCCGGGAATTCGTTGAGTTGTAACCGCTGGGGAGAGCCAAGCTGGCCAAGCCTGAGGCCGCGTAAGGCACGATGTTGATACGGTTGCCGTTGTAGTTGAAGGCGGTTTCGTTGATGAGCGTCGGGCTGATCGTGTAGGTGGTGTGGATCACGGCGCTGTAAGAAGGATTACCGAAAGTGTCGCCAACAGTGGGAACGTTGTCTCCGCTCCACTGGCTGGTGGCAAAACCCTGCGAGACTTGTTCCGCGATGTAGTGCCCGAAAACAGAGAATTTGTCGCTGAAATTATGATCGATGCGAACGATCTCTTCCCGTAAATTCGTGTCAGCGTTGGCGCCGCCTTTGAACTCTGGGCTCCCATTAGAAGACACGGCGTTGTTCCCGGGGAAAATGCCGGCTTTGACCAGAGCCGCGGCATTAGGATTAATCATGCAAGAAGGAATCACGTTGCCCGGGAACTGCGCACCTGACACGATTCCTGCCGGAGCTGTCTGGCCGGGGCAGTTGGCAAAGAGAACGCTCGGAGAGACTTGTGGGGTTGCGCCTGTGTACGTTGGAACAAATATGGGGTTCGGCGTGGAAAGACTAAGCAGAGAGCTCAGATCCCCGCCATAGGTATTCGTGCCGGGGACGGTCTGGTTCGTCGCGCCTCCCTGGATCAGGGGACGCCATTCCATATTGTAGAAGAAGAAGGTTTTCTTCTTATCCGGATTATAGAGGTGGCCAAGTGTGACGGGTCCGCCGACGTTGAACCCGTAAACGTTGAGGCGCAGCTCCTGATTCGGGACGAAGTAGTTTTGCGCGTCGAAAAAATCGTTGCGGTTGAACTCCCATGCGGAAGCGTGGAACTGGCTCGTTCCAGACTTCAGCACCATGGTCATCGTGCCTGCGGAAGAGAGACCGTAATCCGCGCTGTAATTGGATGTGAGAGCGCGAAACTCCGCGATCGCATCCGTGGATGGGGCGATGCTCATGCCGCCCGCGCCGCCACGGTCGTCATCTTCGCCACCATCGAGCAAATAGATGTTGTGATTCTGGCGCATGCCGTTGAACTCGACGCTGGCGTCGCCACCCACGGGAGTGTTGACTTCGCCCGAGTTCATACCACCAGCGCCAATCTGGCTTGAGGCTCCCGGCGTCAAGGCTGCCAGTTGGTAAATGCTGCGCCCGGCGACTGCGATCTGGGACATCTGCTGGTCGGTGATGAGGTTGCTGCGCTCGCCAGAATCGGTCTGCACCTGCACAGTATTCGCTTCCACCGTGACGGTTTCCTGCGCAGCGCCCAGCTGCATCTGGAAGTCGACGCGGATGCGGTCACCGACGGTCAGCACGATGTTTTTTTGCTCCGCGGCCTTGAAACCTTTGGCTTCGGCCTTCACAACGTAGTGGCCGATCTGAAGATCGGGGGCCACATATTGACCCGCAGCATTAGACGGAAACACGCGGCTCAAGCCGGTGTCCGTATTTGTGATGGTGACAGCCACATTGGGGACAACGGCGCCGGAAGGATCCGTGACGGTGCCGACGATGGTGGCTTGCTGAGCAAAAGTCGAGAACGAAAAACCAAGCAGAGCAACGGCAAGAACAAATAGGAAGCGCAAACGGAACTGTTTCATCTGACTTACAAAATTGCTTCGATCGGACACTGGTGGTACCCCCTATCCAAGAATAGACCGCCAGCTTTTCCATCCCTCGAGGTGGAAAGCCATTGCAACTCCCGGGAGCATCCACACCGACGCCCCCAAATTGTGGCCGTGAGACAAAAAGCAAAACCGATAAGAAATATCGATATTTTTAATCTTGCGCAGAAGAGTGGTCGGGCGCAATATCCACATGACTCAATTTTGATATGACCAGTTGGAATGAGCCATGAAGAAGGTGCCGAGCGCGTTGTCGCCCCTGATTGCCGTCGATCGCAAAGCCCCCAAACCTTTGCACAAACAAATCTATGACGCCTTCCGCGAGCTGATTGTCCGGCACAACCTGGATGTGGGGCAGCAGATTCCATCTACCCGCGCGCTCGCCGCTGAACTGAGGATTTCACGCATTCCCGTGCTCACCGCGTACGCTCAGCTTTTGGCGGAAGGATATTTCGAGACGCGCGCAGGCGCGGGAACATTCGTGTGCAGTTCTTTGCCGGAACAACTCGCGCCCAGCGAACGTAACTCAATCAAATCCACCGTCGTTCGCTCCGGTGCGCGGCCCGTCGCGCGCCGCGCCTCGCTGCTTCCCCGATACGTGCGACATCCCTGGCTCCCAGGACTGGGTGCTTTTAGCGTGAGCCAGCCTGCGTTCGACCAATTTCCATTTCAGACGTGGTCCAGCATCGTTATGCGCCACTGTAGAAATCCGCATCCAAGCGAACTGCACTATGGCGGTCCGCTTGGCTCGGAACAGTTGCGCGAAGCCATTTGTAGCTACCTGAGAACTTCGCGAGCCGTGCGCTGCGACCCGGGTCAAGTGATGATCGTAACCGGGTCACAGCAGGCTCTCGAGATTACTACGCGCGTTTTGCTTGACGCTGAAAGTTCGGCGTGGGTGGAAGAGCCAGGCTACTGGCTGACGCGGCACGTGTTAACAGCGGCCGGCTGCCGGCTCGTGCCGATTCCGGTTGATACCGAGGGCTTGGATGTTGCCGCTGGCATCAAGAAGAGCCCGCGTGCGAGAGCTGCGTTCGTTGCTCCGTCTCATCAGTATCCGCTCGGGGCTACGATGAGTGCTTCGCGGCGTCTGCAGCTTCTGGACTGGGCTCAGCGTGCTGGATCGTGGGTGATCGAAGACGACTACGACAGCGAATACCGTTTTGGGAGCATGCCTATCGCCTCGCTGCAGGGCCTGGACCACCACTCGCGCGTGATCTACATCGGAACCTTCAGTAAGACTCTGTTCCCCTCTCTGCGGCTCGGGTACGTCGTTATTCCCACCGATCTTGTCCATCGCTTCGTCGCGGTTCGGCACGCCATGGACATTGGGCCGCCCTATTTTTTTCAGGCAGTGCTCACGGACTTCATGAATGAGGGCCATTTCGCACGTCACATTCGCAGGATGAGGCTGCTCTACGCGCAGCGCCGAACAGCCCTTGTCGATGGATTGACTAAGGAATTTGCCTCTGCCCTTGGCATTTTGGGGGCGGAAGCCGGCATGCATCTCGTCGTCACGCTGCCTCCGGGGCTCCGCGACCAGGAGATCGCGGAGCGTGCTGCGAGCGAGAAACTTTGGCTGTGGCCCCTTTCGCCTTCGTACTTAGGCGCAGCGCCTCGCCAGGGATTTGTATTGGGATTTGGAAGTACGGCCGCGGAGGATATGCCCAAAGCCGTCGGCCATTTGAGGAGCGTGCTCTTGGCAGAAAAGAACTTCAAGGCTAAAACGACCAGCTAAAAAAGCTCCCAGCGCGCTCATTTCGTGGTCATACTCAAAAAGGGGTGGATGGATGATGCTGAGGTCGCTGGCTGGACCTTGATTCGTAAAGTGTGCTTGCAATTCAGGCCGGATGGTGGGAGCTTACGTGCATGCAAAACCAAATGAACCGACGTAACTTTTTGCTGGGGGCGGAGGCGCTGGTGGTGGCCGGGATGTTGAACCGGGCGTATGCGCATGTGCCGCCGGAAGATGTGGCAAGCGACGAGAAATTCTGGGCGGGGATCCGGAGCGCATACGTGCGCGATCCGGAAATCTTGAACCTGAACAATGGCGGCGTGGCGCCGGCGCCGACTTCCGTGCTGGAAGCGGAAATCGAAGCGATCCGCTATAGCAACCGGCTGCCGGCTTACCGCATGTGGCACGATCTCGAGCCGAAGGTCGAAGACGTGCGGAAAAAGCTAGCCGCCCTGTGGAGCACCGACCCGGAATGCATTGCGATTACGCGAAACGCGAGCGAATCGCTGCAGATCGCGCAGTTTGGGATTGACATGGCACCTGGCGACGAAGTGCTGACGACGAGCCAGGACTATCCGCGGATGATCACGACATGGCAGCAGCGCGAGCGGCGCGAAAAGATCGTGCTGAAGCAGGTGGACTTCGGCGTGCCGGTGAAGAGCTCGGGCGATTTGGTGAGCCTGTTCGAACAGGCCATCACGCCGCGCACGAAAGTGATTCATTTGTCGCACGTAGTGTTTATGACCGGGCAAATATTTCCGATCAAACAGATTTGCGCGATGGCGCGGGAGCGCGGAATCATCAGCATCGTGGACGGCGCACACGCGTTTGCGCACGTGCCGTTCAAGTTTACCGATGTGGACTGCGATTTCTACGGATCGAGCCTGCACAAGTGGCTCTCGGCGCCGATTGGCACTGGCATGTTGTACGTGCGCAAAGACCGCATCGAGAAACACTGGGCGTTAATGGCAGCGCCGCCTTCGATGGACAAAAACATCCGCAAGTACGAAGAAATCGGGACGCACCCGGCGGCCTTGCACAACGCTATTTTGCAAGCCCTGGAATTTCACGAGCAGATGGGCGACGAACGGAAATTCGCGCGGCTACGGTATTTGAAGAATCGCTGGGCGGAGCGATTGGCGAACGTGAAGGGCGCGAAAGTGCTCGTTGGATTGGAGCCGGATCTTTCCGGAGCGTTTGGGACGATTCACTTCGATTCGATCGAGCCGGGAAAGCTGAGCGAGGCGCTGCTGGCCAAACACAACATTTTTGTGGTGCCGATCGTCTCGCCGGGGATCAGCGGCATTCGAGTGAGCTCGAATGTTTATACTTCGACGGAAGAGATTGACCGGTTCTGTGGCGCGGTCGAAGAGATTGTAACCCGGGCGTAGGGTCGGGCCGACCGACCAAATTTCCATTTCCAAAATCAAGGAGTGAAGGCGCGGAGCGATGCACGGATTTGTGTCTGGCGGCTCGTCCAGACCGCGACAGAGGCGTGCGCGGGCTACGGAGCGCCGGATTTGGCGATGATTAGGGTGAGGTCGTCGTGCTGCTCGTGGGGGGCGAATTGGCGGACGTCGGCGACGATATTTTCTAGCAGGGATTGGGAAGGTTGTGCGCGATGGCGGCGGAGGGACTCGATCAGGCGGGCTTCGCCGAATTCGTCGCGGGCTTCGTTGAAGGCTTCGGTGATGCCGTCGGTGTAGAGGGCCAGAGTGTCGCCGGGGTGAAGGGTGCGCTCGCCGATTTCGCAATCCCATTTTTTGAAAATGCCGAGGACCGTGGCGGTGGGGTCGAGGCGATCGATCGAATCGTCAGGGCGGAGAATGAGTGCGGGCAGATGGCCGCAGTTGACGTAGCGAAGTAGGCCGGTCGAGACGTGGTAATCGACGAAGAAGAGTGTGGCGAAAGAACCGTCGGGAGTGTTCTGGGAGAAGAGTTGATTCACAGCCTGGAGGAGGCGCTGCGGCCGGTCGAGCGAAATGGCGCACTGGCTGCGCAGATTGGCTTGTAGATTGGCCATCAGAAGAGCGGCGGCGATGCCTTTGCCGGAAACGTCGGCGATGACTAGGCCGAAGCGGTCGGGGCCGAGATCGAGAAAGTCGTAATAGTCGCCTCCGACGGCGCGTGCGGGGAAGCAGCGGCCACAATAGTCGAGCGCGTGGATCGGGGGACGGAGTTGGGGAAAGAGACGGCACTGGACTTCGTTGGCGATTTCGAGCTCCTGGACGGCGCGGCGTTCGAGTTCGAGTTTGGCGGCGGCGGCGCGACGCTGGGCTTCCAGGGCGTGGGTGACTTCGTCGAAGCTAACGAGATAGAAAGAGTTTCCGTCGATGTCGCGGAAGCGAGCGACCACGCTGCCCCAGACCGTGGGTTCCATGCCGAGAATTGGAGAATCGGCCGGGGATTTGGTGGAGCGCGTTTCGGAGTCGTACTTGAGGCGCTTGAGACGCGGAGTGGAGTGGAAACGGACGCCGCGCTTGGACCATTCCTGAAATTTTGCGAGGACGTCTTCGGTGATAAGGACAACGTTCGTGGAGCGGCCGATGAGTTTGTATTCGGGAGTGTTCGGTTTGGGAACGACGAGAGCTAGAACCGTGGAACCGTCGGGAGGGGAAACGGCGACGAGGCGTTCGCCGGATTGGAGTTTGGCGTCGTAGGCGAGGTGAAAGCCAAGCTGGTCCACGAAAAAACGGATGCTGCGGTCGTGGTTGCGGACGAAAATGTTGACGCACTGGATGCTAAGGTGGGGGGTGGGCCGCGGAGGTGGAGTAGGAGCGGACATGGCGAGATTATACGGGGAGAAGAAGAGAGAAGGAAAAAATATGAACTCATACAAATCGTGCCGCAAACTCTTATTACTATAGTGGGGAAGGGACTTTGGTCGTGGCTGGATTGAAGATGTTCGCGACAGCAATCGTCACAGTTTTCGCGGTGGCTGCACTGTTCGGATGGATGATGTTTCGTGCCGGACAATCGGCAGACAGGAGTGCTCGCGACCCGCGATATAGACGCCAGCAGATGGCTCTTATAGCCGTGGTGTATTCAGTGTTTTTAGCATACGGAATCACGCAAATCGCTTTCGGCCGGCTACCCAGGCTGGATCTAGTCGGCCTAATCATTCCAATTCTGTTCGTTTGGTATTTCTGGCGCGCGGCAAGTCGAACAAAAATCCCTCCAGAATAGTTCCGAAGGTCGCAGAGGAAGAAAGAGAAAAGCAGATCCCTAGGTCATCTCGGGATAACCGGCTTGGGTTTTAGCTAGGCTTCTGATAATAGCACTTGCCGAGAGTTGGTTCGCCCAGCCAGGATCTCTCAAGTGGAATTTATCTGGGCCATCGAACGGAATTCACTGAAAATATTCGGTATGGACCCGGCTCGCTATTGTTGAATGTTCCATTCTTGAGATTCATTTCGGCTTCATCGAATTGAGCAAGCAAACAGTGAGAATTCGTCACAACCTCTTCCGCCAAGTGATTGCAGGAGAGAGGGGAGCACTCTGGCGCGTTTTTATTCCGGAAAGTCACCACGTCGAACCCTTCAAGCTGTTTAGTGGACGGCATTTGCACATTAGTTGGAATGGAGGGTTCAGGTCCAAATGCGTGCCAGCTTTTGCCGTCAAATTCCAATTCGTGGACTTCGTAATAAAAGAGCGAAGTTCCGGTGAGGTCAATTGAATTTTCTTGCGCGACAGCCTTTATCACATCTGGCGAATCAAAAAGCCAAAAGCCATTGTGCTTCCAATACTCAATGTAGTCGGCGAAGTCTTCACACACACAGCCACTAATCGAGTAGATGTCGATTACTTGGGTCGCCTTAAGCCAATCAGGCTTCTTGCAGACGCGCTTTGCCATGTACCCAGCGGGGATCATATCGTCCTAGTTTACATGAAGAGTGAATGGCGTAAGTCTGGGGACTGAGCAGTGTCCTGATTGACGCGTGAATCCATTGCGCAAGCCGGAGCTTGCGTGACAGCGGAGACCAATGTGGGGGACAATTTGTTACATTCGGATCATAGAGCTGCATGCAGCAGCGAATGGGCGACCGCAGAAATTTAGAAGAGCGGTCTAGAGACCGGTCACTACAGGACAGGGTGAGGGTGGAATGACGGCGCGAATATTGGATGGGACGAAGATACGGGATGAGATTTTTGCGGAGTTGAAGGACGAGGTCGCGATCCTGACGTCGACGGGGATACGGCCGGGGCTGGCGGCGGTGTTGGTGGGGGAGAATCCGGCTTCCCAGCTTTATGTGAAGAGCAAGATTGCGGCTTGCGAACAGTTGGGGATGGCCAGCGGGCTTTTGACGCCGGACGCTAGTATTAGCACGATGGGGATGCTGGCGATTGTGGAAGATTTGAATCGGGACAACGACACGGACGGGATTTTGATTCAGCTGCCGTTACCGGCGCAGGTGGATACCAAGCGGATTTTGGAGGCGGTGGATCCGGCGAAGGATGTGGATGGGTTTCATCCGGTAAATTTGGGAAGGTTGGTGAGCGGGAGGCCCGGGCTGGTGGCATGCACGCCGGCGGGGTGCATGGAGATTTTGCGGCGCAACGAGATCGCGATTGAAGGCGCGAACGCGGTGGTGCTGGGGCGGAGCGACATTGTGGGCAAGCCGATGGCGCTGCTCTTGATGCATGCGAATGCCACCGTGACGATTTGCCATTCGAAGACGCGGGATTTGCCGGACGTGGTGCGGCGCGCAGACATTGTGGTGGCGGCGATGGGCAAGGCGGGGTTTGTACAGGCGGATTGGATTAAGCCTGGCGCGGCGGTGATCGATGTGGGAACGAATCGCGTGACGGATGCGGCGGAGGCGGAAAAATTGTTCAGAAGCTTCCCTGCCCGTTTGGAAAAATTCCGGGCGAAGGGGAATGCGTTGGTGGGGGATGTGCATCCTGATGCGGTGAACGTCGCGGGGGCGTTGACGCCGGTGCCGGGAGGCGTGGGGCCGATGACGATTACGATGTTGATGAGCAATACAGTGAAGGCAGCGCGGATGCGGCGGGCAAAAGCGATTCCGCGGACGATTTCTGCGGGCGGGCCCTCCGGCGCGGGCGCGCGATAAAACACAGAATGAAGCGAATTGGGATTACCGGCGGAATTGCTAGCGGCAAGAGCGCCGTTGCGGGAATGCTGCGCGAGCTGGGATTTCACGTGATCGATGCGGATGCGCTCGGGCATACGTTGATGGAGCCAGGGCAGCCGGCTTATGGGGAGATTGTCCGCGAATTTGGAGATGGCATTGTCGGAGCGGACGGGCGGATCGATCGAGGCAAGCTGGGGGCGTTGGTGTTCGCGGAGCCGGCAAAGTTGGTGAAATTGAATGCGATTGTGCATCCGCGGGTGGAGACGGAGATTCATCGGCAATTCAGCGAGTGGGAGAAAGATGGAGTGAGGGACGCGGCGTTTGTGGAAGCGGCGCTTCTGGTCGAGGCGGCCTATCAGAAGAATTTGGATGGATTGGTCGTGGCGTGGTGCACTCCGGAGCAGCAAGTGGAGAGATTGCTTGCGCGGGGACTGAGCGAGGCGGAAGCGAGGCGGAGGATTGCGGCGCAAATGCCCGCGGAGGAGAAATTGCAATACGCTACGGAGAAGATTGATTGTTCGGGGTCGAAAGAAGCTACTAGGCGGCAGGTGGAAGAGTTGGCGGTGAAGTTGAGGCAGGGCGCAGCGGGGCGCGTCTAACAAAAGAGAAAACAAGAGCGAAGAGCGGGTCTGAAGACCCGCACTACGCGGAAAAATCGTGTGGTATCTTTGAAATGAGACGGGGTCACGGAAGGAAAGCGAATATGAGTGCGGGAAAAGCTTCGAACGCGGTGCGATTGGCGATTGTAGCGGTGGTGTTGATTTCGGGAGCGTATTGGGCGGGAGGACGCTGGGGACAGCGGCAGCCGAGGAAGGTGGAAGCACTGCCAATAGCCGCGGAACCTGCTGGAGTGACCGAAGTTGCTGCGCGAGACGCGGGGCTGACCGACGATGAGTCCATCAACGTGCGGGTTTACCGTGAGGTGGCGCCGGCGGTGGCGAACATTTTGACGAAGGCCACGGAATATGATTTTTTCATGGACCCTGTGCCGGTCGAGGGAGCCGGGTCGGGATTCGTGATCGATCCTCGCGGGTATGTTTTGACGAACTTTCACGTGGTGCAGGAAGCGCAATCGATTGAAGTGGTGCTAGGAGACAAGTCGAGGTATCCGGCAAAATTTATTGGAGCGGACCAGCGCAACGACGTGGCGTTGGTCAAAATCGATCCGAAAGGCAAAAAACTAGTGGCACTGACGCTGGGAGATTCGTCGAAGCTGCAAGTGGGACAAAAGGTTTTGGCCATCGGGAATCCATTTGGATTTCAGAGCACGCTGACGACGGGAGTGGTGAGCGCTTTGGGCCGGACGGTGCAAACGAGCCAGACGACCTTTATTGATGAGGCGGTTCAGACGGATGCGGCGATCAACCGGGGGAATTCGGGCGGGCCGCTGCTGGATTCGCATGGCGAAGTGATCGGGATCAACTCGGCGATTTATACGCCGAGCGGGACCACGGCGGGGATCGGGTTTGCGATTCCGATTAATACGGCAAAAAGAATCGCGCACGATTTAATGACCGAAGGACGCGTGCGGGAAGCGTATCTCGGAGTGCAAACGCTGTCGGTGGGCGGATGGCTTTCGGAGGCGCTCGATTTGCCGGTGCAGGAGGGATTGCTGATTGAAGAAGCAAAGCAGGGCGGGCCGGCGGCGGCGGCAGGATTGCACGGCGGAAACCAGCAAGCGCTGGCGGGGATGCAACGAATCACGATCGGCGGGGACGTGATCGTGGCGATTGATGGACAGAAAATCGCGGATCAATCGGATATGAATTTGGTTTTGAACCGGAAGAGGCCGGGAGATACGGTGAACGTCACGGTCTACCGTGGCGGAAAGAAGCTGGATGTGCCGGTAAAGCTGGGCGAGCGCGCTGGGAATTAGGGGCACTAAAGCAACGAAAGTGAAGCAAGATTTAGCTAGTCGCGCCCAGGAAACACAGATAGCAACTTTTCCGGCCTTTGCAACCCGCAATGAGCGCATCGCTGGATTTTCGCGGTCCGAAAAGGGCCCCCGAACCACCAACTCCCCGCGAAACACTTCCGGCAATGCGGACACGGCCACGCCATGATACGCACACTTGAAAGGATCCAAAGAGCCGCCCAAAATCCTGCGATGTAGGGGAATACTGCATCTGTGTGAAATAACTTGGACGACAGAATTGTTACTCCCATCACTACGGGTACGAAAAGTACAAAAATCGCAACGAAATAGATCCATCGTCTCCTGTATGACTGCCATTGTTCCCGATATTCATCCATGTGCATACCGCCGATCTAAATTCATATTCGTTGCGGATTTTTCACCTTGAAAATTCGGCGCGGAAATTTTGGCGGTCGGACTCGCTGAGAGAGAACCAGGATTCGGCGATGTCGCGGACGCGTTCCAGTTCCCGCTGCATTTCGGCGTGCTTGGATTCGAGGACGGTGGCGTTGGCGTCAGGCGGGACATAGATGGGCGGTGCAAAAAGGATCACGGCGCGGGCGAACGGGGCGGGCAATAGGAAGTGATCCCAGGTTTTTTCGAAAGTCTTGCCGCGGTCGACGCCGATGTGAAAAACGAGGACGGGGCAGCCGGTTTTTCTGGCGAGCATGACGGGGCCGGGCTTGGCGACGTAACGAGGGCCGCGAGGGCCGTCGATGGTGAAAGCGCAATCGACGCCTTCTTCGAGGCGGCGCGCCATCACGGCAAGGCCGCGCAAGCCGCCGCGTGAAGAACTTCCCTGTGCAGTGCCGAATCCGAGCCATTCGATCACTTTGCGAGTCCACTGGCCATCGAAGGCCGTAGTGTTCATGACCACGACGCCGTGATTGCGGTGCCACCAGACAATGGGAATGATGACGCGATGCCAGAAGGCCCAGATGCAGCGCTTCCCCGAGGAGTGCACGCGCTCGGCGTTTTGCCAGCCGAGGACTTCGTAGCGCAACGTCGGGCCAAGAATGCGAATCACACTGTAGACCGCGGCGGCGATGAACGGGATTTGGATGCGGCGAGACCAGGGAAGATCGGGGAGCCGCGTGTCGTAATGAGCGCTGATGGACCCGGCAGGATTTTCTGGCGCGATTTCTTGACCTGGATCCTGGGCGGGATCTGGTTGTGCGGCCCCAGTAGTCTCAGTGTTGGTCATGTTCTGTGCGCGCCTCCGGAGCTGCCTGAGATGGAGGCGGCGTGACGTATAGTATAGGCGAGAGTTTCTTGCCCGGCTCGCTGGAGCCCCATTGAGAGTGCTTTCTACAAATGATCTGCGTGATTCGGTGCGACGCGCGCGGCT
>Ga0187820_1000010_pt1 | contig 31686 bp, 23 predicted proteins | sample NC_wetland_sal_i_19_FD_132409 | JGI IMG/M metagenome (GOLD analysis project Ga0187820, IMG submission 132409) | Wetland sediment microbial communities from Neuse River Estuary, North Carolina, USA - SO4_5 | ecosystem: Environmental > Aquatic > Freshwater > Wetlands > Sediment | place: USA: North... | reverse complement strand
TCCGGGGAGGATGAGCGCGTCATAGTCTTCTGGCTTGATCTGATCAAAGGTGGCATTGAGTTCGAAATTGTGGCCGCGCTTTTCGGTATACGTTTGATCGCCTTCGAAATCGTGGATGCAGGTCGGCACGAATTCGCCGGACTTTTTTCCAGGGCAAACGGCGTGAACAGTGTGCCCGACCATCAGGAGAGCCTGGTACGGAACCATCACTTCGTAATCTTCCACGTAATCGCCAACGAGCATGAGAATAGATTTCTTCGACATGGAACCTCCACCCAGGGATTGTAACCGAGGAAGGAGGATGGCCAAAACGAGGTAGGAAACTCCGGGAAGAAAAAAGCGAAGTGGGCCTCTCGGAGTGTAGTGATGCCGTCAAAAGCAGCATAAGGAACAAGGGTGAAACCGTCTCAAATCGAGACGCGAGAATTTAAATCGATTGAATATGAGATATTGACGGGTGAGGGGGGCGGACGAAGGCGAGGTCCCTCACATCGAGGATCCTTTGTAAATCTTTGAATCTAGGGGACGTAGTAGAAACTATTTCTATGCTGGCTTTTATGCGTACTCTGGCTTGCTAAATGCATTTACCAGCGCGGCGTTAACTTCGCCGGACTATCCGGCTCAGAGGAAATGATCGTGAAAGATTTCAAGCGAATACTAGTTGTGTGCCTGTTGGTGGGGCTCGCCGCGGTACGGATCGGATCCGTTTTAGCGGGCGCGCAAATGGGAGACATCCCGGAAGCTAGGCGAAGGGTCAAAGTCCTGGCAAAGCCTCAATATCCTGATCTCGCCAGAAAATTAAACCTTTCGGGCGTCGTGAAAATCGAAGTGACTATAGAACCTGACGGCAAGGTGAAGAGAACACACATTGTGGGTGGCCATCCGGTTCTCGCAGCAGAAGCCGAACGAGCGGCCATGGTAAGTGAATTCGAGCCAGGACCGAAGGAAACTACCGAGGTGATCGAATTTAAGTTCAGTCCTCAATGAGCGGCCGGCGTTTACGGATAAAAGAGGGCGGCTATCCTTCCCGCGGATAGCCGCCCTTTGCATTATCAGTGTAAGGTTACTGTACGTTGACGGTAGCAGCCACGATAGGCTCGGCGGAATCCTGAATGGTGAGCATGTCGGTGCGCACCTTCTCCCACTCCAGCAGATTCAGGCCGTAGGAAGTGAACAGCTTGCGGATGTGCGCGGAGTCCCAGTTTAAGACCTTCTCAAGCACTGGAACGAGAACGCTCATAGCGTTGTCGCTGAGTACAGTGCGTTTCGCGACGCGTGAGATGAACTTGGCTTCAGACACGGCGATGGTGAGGCCGTCGTGCTGGTTGACGTGCATCATCACGGGGAGATCGGAGCTACCGTCGCCCATGTAGATGATGTGGTCGTGGCTGATGCTGAGTTCGGCGCGGCGCTCCTCGAGAATGGTAATTTTCCCCCATCCGGCGGAAGCGCGAATGATGGATTCGACTTCACCCGTGGACTCGTTGTAGCGGAATCGCGTGCCGAAAATATTTTGGGGCGGCACGATCCCTTCGAGCGCGGATTGGATAATTTCCTGCGGCGCCGCGGAGATGACGTTGAAATGAAACTTATAGCCCTCCGCGAGATTTTCCAGTGCGCGCGCGAAAAGAGCGACATTGTGTTTCAGACGGATGCGTTTGCCAGTCTCGACGAGATGTTCGCGGCGAACGCGGCGGAATTCCGGGTCGTGCAGAATCAGATAGCTGAGCTCGGCGCCCTGCTGGACGAGGTTCATCTCCGCAAGGCCTTTGACCTTGTCGTGGAACCCGTTAAAGCCGATGAGCTCGGATAGAACCACTCCTGAGTCGTTGAAACTGAGTGTCTGGTCAAAATCGCTTGCCAGAAGATACTGCTTAAGCATGTTCTAGTACTCCTTCTTGCCTTTTGATTGACCTGCCTTCAGCGAGTTTGGCCCCTCCTGGGCGCGGTGCCAGAACCCCTACCTCTATACGATAGCCCTCTTCCCTAGGAGGGCCCCACGAATTATTTTGATGGGTGCTATGCGTCAAAAGCGTTAACGAACCATTATACGTCGATTAGATGTGTCCTGCCGTTAAAGGATACAAAGGAAAGGAGATGGGTACCATTTTGTGCATTGGAAATGAGCAAGGCGCGTGTCTGCAAGGAGATACCGATGGCGAATAAAAAGTGAACAAGTTGATGCAAGCTATCTATGGGGGGAGGCTTCAGAGGCCCAGGGCGTTCATTTTGGGTTCTTCGTAAACCCCGTCCTCGCCGGGGTACCGGAGACGTGCCGGGAAACGGCCCGTCTCCTTGGCCAGCGCCCAGACAAGGCTTTCGCCCGCCGGAAGGGTTTTGGGGACGCTGCGGAAAACTTCATCCTGGTAAGCGAGAGACGCGTCGATCCATTGCCAGCCAGCTTTCTCGAAGGCGGTCATCACGTCTGGGAGGACGAGCGCGTTGAGCGAGTTGTAATGAAGCAGGAGGGTGTGGCGAATGTCGCGGCCGAGGACATCAATGGCAAGCTGGCGGTAGAAGGAAGCGCGATCGAGGAGGTGAGCGACGAGGTAATCGCGATAGGGCTGGATGCTGGCTTTGGGTTGCTTTGCGAGACGGTCGCCCATGCGCTGGTCGACATACCAATCCGAAGTGTCGATGGTGACGTGGCCGACGCGATAGCCGCTTTCTTTTAGAAGGGCGCGGAAGCGGTCACGCTTGTCCGCGGTGTCTCCCTCTTTAAGGAATGGGTAGCGAAACAAAGGCGTTTTATTTTGATAGGGGGCGATGATTTTTTCATCTTTCAGGAAATCGACGGCGAAATCCGCATAGCTTGTTGGGCCGCAATAGTTCAGGTGGGAATAGGAATGATTGCAGATCATGTGGCCCGCCTGATCCCACGCGGAGAGGAGCTTTGTGCCTTCGTATTCATCGACCCGCAGGCCGCAAACAAAAAGAGCGGCTTTGATGCTACGACCGTCGAGAGCTTTCAGAATACGGGAATTGGCCTCCTGCCATTGGAGGCCAGTCTCGAGCTTCAATCTTGGGTCGTCCATAGTTAAGGCCAGCTGGGGCGGTTGAGCATTGGAAGTGCGCGTAGGGCCGGAGGCTGGCTGCGGAGCGAGCACGTTAAGAGCGTCGGTTAAAGGCACGACGCAGGTGGCGGCCGAAACGGTTTTGAAAGCGGAAGAGAGGAATCTACGACGATTCATTGGGTAACCTCAGAAAAAGGAATAGAGCCATGAGCGGGCTCGAACGAAGACGGAATCCAAAGAGGTCAACGTGGTCGAGGAGGAAGAGGTACTGGGCTGGGAGCGCAGCTGCCCGACAGGTTCATCGGTAACCGAGTAGAACGCGCCGTTGCTAGAACGAAGATAGAGGCGCTGCATTTCCGCGCGATTGAACGGACGAGCGCCGCGGCGGCCGAAAACAGCAAGCTGGTTGCCAGATTCATCGACGGCGCGGTCGCGGTCGATGCCTTTGGAAACGGCGAGAGCTGGCCCGCGAGTGTGCGCGGTAGCGATGAGTTTTGGCGTGGGACGCGGGCTAAATCCGGAAAAATGCGCAGGGTCATCCCACGGAGAAACGATTTGCAGGACGCGCAGGCCGTTTCTTCCATCGGCGACGAAAGCGTAGGCGCTGCCAGCTACCATGCCGATTTTCACGTCGTTGACGTCGTTGAGCTGGCCATTTGACGAAAATAGCTGATCGAGTTTTGGAGCGTCCGGTTTTTCCACGTCGATGATCGCAAGGCCTTGTTTGCCTGCGGAAACGTAGGCGTAAGTTCGGGCCACATAGATATTGCGGGCGTCTTCGAGAGGCACAAGCGCTTTGGCAATTGCTTTGGGCTGCGCGAGATCGGTGACGTCGAGAACTTTGAGGCCGTCGCGATCGACGACGAACGCGTAGCGGAACTGCACAGCGATGGCGCGCGGGCTGTTGAGTGTAGGGGCGCCGATTGTAGAAGTGATGCGTGGCGCGAGCGGATTATCAAGATTAACGACGACGAGAGATCTGTCTGTGAGGATATAGGCGTAAGTGCCCGCAATCGTTATGGCGCGTGCGCCGGCGAGGGCACCATTGGGATTGAAAGCGAGGGCGCGCTTGAGAAAATTGTTGGCGGGATTGCCATCAAGGAGAGTGCCGACGCCGGGGCTGCTGGATTTCAAATTGGGATTGCCGATGACGACTAGGCCTTCTTCTTTATCGGCGACGTAGAGAAAGCCGTAGAGGAGATGGATGGGTTGCTCTTCGTTTTCGGGCAGTTGCTGGCGAAGGGGATCGACACCGAGGGTGGTTGGCGATGCGACCGCTACGGCGTCCTTTGTAGGCACAAATAAACGTTGGCCCGCTGGAGAAACGGGTGCGGTGATGATGCGTTCAGAAAATCCCTTATTGTCGATATTGGCGATGTCATAGATTCGAAGGCCGCCCGGCCCGGTGGCCGCGTAGGCATATTCGCCGCGGGCTTGGACGTCAAGGACGTTGCCTTCGTGGCGGAAGGAAGTTGAGATTTCGCGATGGCGTGCGACAAATTTCTTGTAGTCGTCAGGATAGGCGATGCGCTGGAGATCACTTCCGTAGATGGCTTCGGGTTCGTCGTGCTCGGCGACGGCCACGGCTTCGAGGCCTTTCTTGCCGGTGGCGACATAGATATAGCGGCCCATGAAATTCATGAAGTTGGTGCCTTGTAACAAAAGCTGAGCCATCCAGGCATTGTTGTCGTTGGCGGCGGAAACGTGGCAATCGCTGCATTGTTTCGTTTCCGTGGCGCGAACGGTATGGGGAACAAACGTGCTAAACGCTTGGCCAGAGAAACCCGGCGAAGAAATGGTTTGTTGCGTGTAGTAGAGCCAGTCCCGGTTCGCGTTTTGCGAACTGACGAGGATGGCGCAGGAAGAACGCGCGGGCGCAATGCGGTGGCCGGTAACGGTGCCATCGACGCCGAGCATGAAAATGTCGTCGCGAAGAACCTGAAAATTATAGCTGGTGTAATTGCGCGTGGTGAGGCCCTCGTTGTGAAGCATGGAATTGCGAGCATTGGCTGTCATTTGCAGATGGCAACCGAAGCAGGTAGGGGTCCAGGACGTGTGACAGGAATAGCAGGTCATGGACGAGTTGGCGTGGGCGAGATGTTCGTCGTCCTGCGGCATTTGCTTGGCGACGGCGCCGTCTTTGGTCATTAGTTTGGCGCGAAAAGATTTCATGTTGAAGTGAATGTTGCCGGGAGTGACGGAGTCCGCGGTCTGAACGATCTCCCACTCTTTGTTTTCTTCAGACATGGAGCGCTGAATCAGCGCGCCATCGCCACGCCATTCGAAGCGGCGAAGTCCCCATGGAGTGCGCAGATTATCAAGGTGACGTCCGTCCTCGGGAGCGGCAGGCCCGGAAGTGACCAGCGTGGCTTTGTTACGAATCGTGCCGTGGCAATCGATGCAGTCGATTTCGACGGCGGCGCGTGGTTCGCCGTAGATTTTTCCATTGCCGTGATTGTCTTGCTCGAAGTGGCAGTCGTTACACTGCATGCCCTTTTCCAGGTGTATGTCCGCTAGATGGACGGCTTTAGAAAAACGCTGCGGATCGTCGAACGGGATTTGATTGCCTTCCTTATCGAGCCAATTGCCTTTGCGATCGTGTTTGAAGACGGATCGGAAAACCCAACCGTGACCGTGGAAATCGGCGAATTGTGTGGTTTTTAATTTCGCATTGAAATCGGGGCTGCCGAGATTCTCCAGAAATTTTTCATCGCTCCAGAGTCCGCGGGCTGCGGCGGCTTCAGGGTTACGCAAGAAAGATTGGTAGCGTTGCTCTTCCGTCGGATTACGCTGTTGCGGCGGATACATTTTATCGCCATCACTTTCATTGTCCCACCAGGTGAGTCCGAAATAGGTGGTCAGCATGTTCGTGCCGGGATGGATGTGGCAGACCATGCACTGGCTTGAAGGAATGGAGCGAGTGAAAACGTGCTTGATAGGATGGCCGGGTTCGTTCTTTGGAATGGTCGGATCGGAAGAGGCGCTTAAGCCGGAGTGGCCAAACTGCGCGTACGCGCCGGAATGTGCTGGGTCGCGATCGTTTGCGTAGATGACGTGGCAAGCGCTGCAGCCACTGGCGCGATAGTCGCCGGGATGATCGTTGGTGCCCGTCAGCGACATCACGGGATCGACAAGACGCGTTTTTTGTAAGCCGAGAAAAACAGGATCGGTGCGGAGTTCGGTGCCGAAGCCGCGATCGCTCAGCTTGTCATCGGGCTTGCCGGGGTCCTCTTCGCGATTGGGATTCCCAAGCTCGGACTTTTTTTCGCCGCCGCGCTCAAACACTCGTAGGACGTTTCCTGGTTGCGAAATTTCCCAGCGGAAAAGTGGTTCGAGTTCCGGAAGCACGCCTTTTGTGCGCGTCTCCTGGGGCGTGGGAGGCGGAAAAGTCCTGATAGATTGAGGCTGGCCGTTCCGATCGTAGCTTTCGCCGAAATGAGTGTCTTTGTAGGGAGAACCACCGTTGTTGTAGAGCGCCGCGCCCCAGAGAAGGCCCGTGTGGGTCATCATGCTGGTCGAAACCGCGCGGACTTCCTGGGCGTGACAGCCGGCCTCACCACACGTTTCCGATGCGACGCGAAGGTCGCCCGGATTCACAAACTTTATGAATTCGGGAGATTCTTTTAGCCATTTTGTATAAGTACGTTCGGGCAAAGCGGAGCGGTCTTTGAAGCTGGGATCGCGCGGTTGGACGTGTGCTTTTTCTTTCGCGGCGTTGTACTCGGCGGAGTTCGGCGCCGCGCCAGCTGCTATAAAGATGGAAGAGTTACCGCTGTGGCAATCGGTGCAACCAAGAAAAACTGTTTTTGTCGGGTGCATGGTTGGCTCGTCGGTTGAGGTGTGGCAAGAAATGCAGCCGGAAGATTTTCGAGCGGCTTCATCCGGTGATTGGCCGCGGACAGAGGAGGCCGCTGGCGTCGCGTTAACCTTCGAGGGCGATTCGGCGTAAAGAACCAGGAGAAAAGATAACGCAGAGGCACCGAGGGCGCAGAGGTTTCGCAGAGCAGGGCGGCCGAATTTGCGAGGCGAAATCATCCGTTGCGTTTCCTCAAAACGTAAATTTTGCGGAGCCGAAAAGTGAAAAAAGTGTGCGGCTCGTATAAATGTCTTTAAATCCATCGCCAGGCTGCAAGGCGGAAGCGCCTGCCGTGAGAATGATGTTTTCCGTAAGCGGCGGGCGATACGTCACGCCAATGCCAAAATCTTCGCCGATGTTGTGGCGAATCGGGGACTCGAATAATAGATATTCGAGTGATTCGGTACGCTCGAACCGCAGATAGTTAAAATTCACAAACCCCTTGAGCTTGGGAGTGATGTCGAAATCCGCGCCAGCGTTGGCGATGAAGATGCCCGGATTTACGAAATTGGCCTGGCCTTCTTCTTTTGTTGAACGCAGCGACGGGATCAGGCTGCCGTCCGTCGTGAGCGACACCCCGGAACCAAGAAGACGGATGTCCTCGCAATTCCAAAAGCTGAACAGGCCGCCCGCGAAATTCGGCAGATCGTCGATCGCGTCGAAGCCGCGGGCACGGCCATCGCGAGGATTTGCATCGCCGGAAGTATAGAACGTGGAAACCCGGTAGCGAATCCAGTCACGATCGTAGGAGATCTCGATAGCGGCCATCTGCGCGTTCACAGTCACGGGCCTTCCGGCGATGGGATTGAAAGTGTCTTCGCCGATAGCCTGATAAAAAGCGTGCGTGAGGTTGATGCGGCGAATGTGGCCGCTGCCGAGCCAGCCGAAATAGCCGACACGAATGCCGTGGGCGAGAGGCCCGCCTCCTGGCCCCTGATTGATGACGTTGCCGATAGGGGCTGGCCGAACCAGAAAGCCGTTGTCGTCGTAATGAACGCTCGGATCATCCTTATTCCAGGCCCCGACAAATTCCGCGGTGTAGCCGGGAAAGAAAAAGTCTTGAACGTACACGTTTGCCAGGAGGACTTGCTGATGTCGCCGGTTAAAAGTGTTGAGGCCGCTGTTGGTATTTTTTTCGAGTAGTTGAAAATAGGCGGCGTTGTACTCGACGCGATTACTGCGTAGATCGCCGAAAATGCGCAGGCCGGGCTGCTCGTCGACGAAAAGGAATCCGCGGAAATCGGCGTTGAACTGTTGAATCCCAGCGCGAGCCGAGACGAAATCGTAATTGTCACTGAGGTCGTGGAGCTTCACCTCGACAAAGGCTTCTTGAAAGCCGAGATGGTCGTCGAAGCGGTTGGTGCCTGCCAGCACGTTGGGGCTGACGATGCCAAGTTCTCGAACATCAAGATCGTTCAAGCTCAGCTCCGGCGTGATGCGAATGCGCCAATCGACGGGCTTGAAGGATGCGTCGCCGTGAAAAAGATCGAAGCTAAAACGCAGAGTCTGATCCACAAATGCTTGTTCGCCACGGCCAAAAAAACCAGAGCTACCGGGCTCGGCGGCGCTTACGCCGCTGGGCGAAGGGACGCGGCGGCCATCGAAGAAAGTTTCGGACGAAGCGGTGAGGTTCAAGAAAACCTGCTGGCCGAAAAGTTCGGGCCAGATGGGCTCATCGCCCTTCAAGCGATTGCGGTTGAAGGGGTCGTACCAATGCGGCCTGGTATAATGATATTCGCCCTTTTGCTGGTAGCGGCGATAATCAGGTTGACTGAGCGCCCATCGATTGGGCACAGCGTTGAAAACATCAGCCACGGGAGGCAAGTATTCCGGCGCGAGCTCCGCGATATACTTCGGATCGGAATCGAGGCGATGGCGAAATTCACGATAGCTACCGAGCGGGGGCGATGAACCAAGAGGAAGTGCGGGACCGAGTTCGGGAAGTCGCGGAAGTCGCGAGCGAAATTTAGCGCTGCTGGTGCCCACTAAAGAGATTTCCAGCGTGGTGACTTCGTTGGTGTTCAGCGCAAGGTCAGGGATCGCGAAGGAGGCGTATCCCTCGGCTTCGACGCGAATCTCATAGTGGCCGGGCAGCAGGAGCAGAATTCGGAAGACGCCTTCAGCGGATGGGACGGCGCGAACAACCCGCCCTGTCTGCAGATTGCGAAGCATCAGTCGAGCTGCGGTTACCGGCCGCGATTCCGTTGGCGAGATGGCCTCGCGCAAAACACCGTCGACCGCGGCGGTCGTCAAAGCCTGTTGCCGGGGAATGCGCTGCACTGACCCTGCCTCGGTGGATTTTTGCAAACTCGCTTGTGCTTGCGGCACGCCTTGGGTTTGCTGTCCGCCGCGAGCGCTACCCGCCGCGAACAGGACGAGCAACAACGCAAGACTGGCGCAAGCCGCACAGCGGTTACTTCGATAACTTCGCGAAACGAAAGAGAGCATGCCTCCGGCCTGAGAGAATTTGCGCAAGTAAAAGGGATCGCATTCTAGCTAACAACATCAGCGGGCGGCGGACAACCCATTTCCGCGCTGCATGACTACAGTGCGACAACACTTTGCCGGAGCCGCAATTGTTCACCGATAGGAATCGCGCGGACCGCGAAGGATTGAGGGACACGGGGGGGCGTGTTACTAAGGAAGATACCCTCCATGCAAAAGGGACATTCGATTCGCAAGCCGGTCGCGGCACACCTAGCTCTGAAACGCCGCCGAAGGACGCTGGCACTGGGCATTTTGTTCGCGCTCGGGATCGCGGCCGTTTTGGCGATGCTACTTGTGAGCTGCGGCGGCGGGAGCAGCGCGACCGTGTCCCCGCCTCCGGTCGCGTCCGTGCAGCCGCTTCAAATCGCGGACGTGCAGAACCTCGTGCAGGCGGCCGTGAATTCCGCGAACGTCGATATGGTCGTGGCTGTCGTGGACCGCGCCGGATTTGTGCTTGGCGTCTATCGCACGCAAAACGCGCCGGCGACGGCGACCGGAAACTTCGGGCAGACGCTGGACGCGAGTGATTTGGCTGTAGCATTGGCAAGGACCGGCGCGTTTTTCAGCAACGATCAGGCGCCTCTCTCTTCGCGCACAGTGCGGTTCATCAGCGGAATCCATTTTCCTCCTGGGGCGACGAACCAACCGACTGCTGCGCTCTACGGGATCGAAAATACGAATCGCGGATGCACGCTGGTGAACAGCGCCGCCTTCCCGAGCCAGATCCCTCCCGCACTCGCGCTGGGCGGTGGTTTTGGGCCTGGCGTAATTACGGGTAAAGCCGATTCGATGGACTCGGATCCGTTAGCAGTCAATCCCGGTGGCGTGCCCATTTTTTATCAGAATGTGGTTCTTGGCGGCATTGGCGTAGTGACTTCTGCGAGCGATCCCAATGTGGCCGAATACGCCGCGTTCGTTGGATCGACAACGGAGCGCACTGGACCATCGGATTCGTTTGGGCCAACGCCAGCTGCTCCCGGAGTGATTTCCCTCAATGGCGTCACACTCCCATTCGTATCGCAGACATCGGTGCCCGCGAATGTCTCGGCGGGGCCGGTCGCTGGAAGCGGATCGTATCTGGTTGCGCCTGCCAATAGCGCAGGACAACCTCCGGAGGGCGATTTGGTCACGCCAGCGGCCGGACCTCTCGGCGGGCTGGGCGCGGCGGATGTTGAAACGATTTTGACCAACGCGGAAGCGACCGCGAACCAGACGCGCGCAGCGATTCGATTGCCGATTGGCGCACGAGCGCGAATGACGATTGCGGTCGCCGACTTGGATGGCACCATCATTGGCTTACGGCGCATGCAGGATTCGACAATCTTCAGCATCGACGTGGCGGCAAGCAAAGCGCGAAACATGGTGTATTTTAACAGCGCTGCACGAACAACCGCCGATTTGAATCAAGTGCCCGTGGGCACGGCCGTTACGAATCGGACGATCAGCTTTGGGGCGCAGCCTTTGTTCCCCCCGGGAATAGACGGTTCCCCGGCCGGACCCTTCTTCAATCTTTATTTGCAGGACCTTGCGAATCCTTGCACGCAGGGATTCCAGGCAGGCCCCTCTAACGTCAACAAAAGCGGCATCGTATTCTTTCCGGGAAGCGCGGGGCTCTACCGCAACGGTATTCTCGTGGGTGGCCTAGGCGTCAGCGGAGACGGTGTGGATCAAGACGACTACGTGACGAATGGCGCTGCAGCAGGATTTGAGGCGCCGACAAATATTCGCGCGGATCAAATCTTGATCGACGGCGTACGGCTACCCTACCTCAAATTTCCGAGAAATCCGACGGACTGAACGCGTGCTTCAGCGTCTGCTAGGTTCCATTTTTCCTCGTGCCATCTGCGCGAGGGCGCGCGTGTATTCCTGCACTACTTCGGGCACGGCGCGGCTGTAAACAAACTGGCCTTCGCGATGGCATTCCACCAACCCGGCTTCATTCAGGATTTTCAGGTGATGCGAGACGGTAGCCGGAGTAACCCCCTGCAAAGACACGATTTCGCCGCAGTTCATCTGCTTTTCGCGAGCAATGGCCTCAAAGATCATGAGGCGGGTCTCATCCGCCAAAGCTTTTGAAATCTTTTCAATCTGCGCGCGGTCCATTTTCAACTTTCATTGTAGCGGACCTCGTGGTTCTCCGGCCACACTTGCGCCGGTGTTCGACCCTATCCCCGAAAAAACCTGCAACCAATCGTTTCGACATTCATCTAAGTATCGGTACCAAGGGAAAGGCAAAGCGTCTTGATCCCAAGTCAGGATTTGTGGCGAAAGTGAGCCAAAAGGAGAGGGCCATGAAAAGACTCGAAGGAAAAGTTGCGGTAGTGACTGGCGGCAACAGTGGTATCGGTCTGGCATCCGCAAAGCGATTGCAGCAGGAAGGCGCCCATGTCGTTATTGCCGGCCGCAATCAAAAGACGTTGGACGAGGCAGCCAAAGCGCTCGGCAACGGCGTGCTGGCAATTCAGGCCGATGTTTCCAAGCTGGAAGATATCGATGAGATTTATTCGGCAGTGGAAAAGAAATTTGGAAAGATCGACGTGCTTTTCGTGAACGCGGGTGTGGCGAAGTTCGCGCCGTTCTCCGGAACCACCGAAGCCATCTACGACGAGAATTTTGCGACCAACGTCAAGGGCGCCTACTTCACCATTCAAAAAGCAATCCCGCACCTCAACGACGGTGCTTCGATCATTCTGAATTCCAGCGTGGCCGGCATCAAGGGCACAGAGGGGACGAGCGCGTATTCCGCGACAAAAGCAGCTCTACGTTCTTTGGCTCGCACGAGTGCGGCTGAGTTGGTGGGTCGTGGCATCCGCGTCAACGCCGTCGCACCTGGGCCGATCGAGACCCCGATCTTTGGCCGCACTGGATTGCCGCAAGCAGCGGTGGACGAATTCGCGAAGAACGTCTCCGCAAGAGTGCCCATGAAGCGGTTTGGCCAGCCGGAGGAAGTTGCCAGCGCAGTGGCGTTCCTAGCCTCTTCCGATTCGTCATACATCACCGGCGAGGAGCTGCACGTCGACGGCGGCATGGGCCAGATCTAAGCGAGGCACAATTCAGTTCCTTGAAAAAAGGCGGCGCTTCGCCGCCTTTTCATTCCAAGGCTATCGGCCATTCGATGGGTCAGGCGAATTGGCGGAATCCAAGTCGAGAAACCACGCGTGATCGGTGTCGCCGGGTGCATAGCAATTCCCGTCAGAGTGATAACCCGGCGCGCAGTGCGCGGTGCGGTCCCTTCGGCGAGGCGACTGCGCGTATTGCCAAACATCCGCGTTCCGGGTTCCGCTCAAAGCGGGCGAAGGTGGTTTATCCGGGAACGTGCAGCCGGGGGATGGTGGACACAAATCGTTGAACGCCCAAAGAGTGAACGGCCGCGACTCGCGAGAAAGCAAATCGCCGATGTCCTCCGTGGTCGTAATGGCTGTCTTCGCATCCTCACCCACGGGAATACCTGAACAATAAAATCCGCCCCGATATCCAATCTGGGTCAAGGTCCACAACCAACCCTGGATGTAGGAGTCATAGCTGGGTGAAAGACGTCCGCCCTCCTCAATGTCGAGGAAGATGACCGTGTTGGTGGGAAATCCTTCGCGCTTGGCTGCCTGTGCAGTGGCCCGCGCGTCCGCTTTTCCAAGACTCTCGGCCATCGATGTGTTTTTTAGCTCCCGCTCTGCACGGGCGCGGTAAAGGACCAAAAAACCAAATCCCAAGGAGCGCAAAAAATCCCGCCTGCCGGCCCATGTGCTCGCTTTCCCTTGGGGAGGCGGACTTAACCAATAACCGGTGAACGCGAAATCACGCCGCAGGGTTTTCATGGCTTCGTCACCCGGATAAATGTTTCTGTCGAATCCAAGATAGGCGCCTTTAGCTTGCTCGTTCTGCGAACGCGGGCGCAAACGCGAGGGAGAAGAAAGCAAGATCGGCACGGAAGCAACCAAGGACAGCAGGAGGAATGAAAGTCGAGGCTTCATTGCGCGGCCGGTTTCAAGCATGACATAGCCATGAGGCAGCCGCTAGCCTTCGCGGAGTTTATGCCCGACGAGATTGCCGAGCCCATCGTAAGCTGCATACTTGTAAGTCTCGCTGAGGGTCGGATAGTTGAAAACCTGCTGAATGAATTCGTCGATCGTTTGATTGTTGTCGAGCGCCATCAACCCAATGTGGATAAGCTCCGTGGCGATTTCTCCAATCAGGCTGACGCCGAGAAGCTTTCGGTCCGCGCGCGCGAAAATGAGCTTCAGCATTCCAGCTGTATCGCCAATGATGTGGCCGCGCGCGTTGTTCTCATAATGGGCTCGCCCCACACAATAATCAATTTTCTTTTCTTTGCAGGATTCTTCCGTTTCTCCCGCCGCAGAAATTTCCGGAATCGTGTAAATCCCCATCGGAAGCATCGACGCAACTCGCTGCTTGTATTTGAATCCAAAAGCGTGGCAAACGGCGACGCGCCCCTGCTCCATCGAAGTCGATGCCAGCGCAGGAAATCCAATCACGTCGCCTGCCGCATAGATGTTTGAAACACAGGTCCGATAGTTTTCGTCCACGGGAATATATCCGCAGTCGTTAATCGCCAGGCCAGCCTTTTCCAGCGCTAGGCCGTCAATCGCCGCGCGGCGGCCTGCGGCAAACAGTGCCGCATCGGTCTCGAGCGTCTTACCGCTCTTCATGGAAAGACGCACGCCAGCCGAAGAATTCTCCACTTTTATGGGCCGCTCGTTGAATAAGAAGCGCATCCCGAAAGCCGTGAGCCGATCGCGAAGACGTTCAGAAATTTCCGCATCGAGGAACGGCAGCAACCTGTCCCGGCCATCTACCAGTGTGACCTCGACCCCCAACGCCACGAAGATCGATGCATATTCGCAGCCAATGACCCCGCCGCCGATGATGGCGAGACTTTTCGGAATGCGGTCCATCTGCAGAAATGTGTCCGAATCAAAGGTGTGAACGTCGTCGAAGGTGATCTCCGGGGGCCGGTGCGGTTTCGATCCAGTCGCAATGAGAATGACCTCGCCTCGAAGACTCCGCGTGCCGTTTGCGCCGAACACCGTGAGAGTCTGCGCGTCTTCAAATGCCGCCTGTCCGCGAACGAGCTCAATATGATGAAGTTCCAGGTTTTTCAAAATGCGCTGTCGTTCCATTTCCACGACGGCGTGCTCATGGTGCATGAAATCCTGCACGGTCAGATTTTCTTTCAGTGAATAATCGATACCATAGAGGCCGCGCTGCTTCAATCCGGAAAAATAAAGCGCGGATTCGCGCAGCGTTTTGCTGGGCACCGTGCCCGTGTTGATGCAGCTTCCGCCGACGTCCGCCGCTCGCTCGATGACCGCGACTCGTTTGCCAAAATAGGCAGCCTGGGCGCCAGCTTTTTCTCCGGCTGGGCCGCAGCCGATCACAATCAGATCGAACTTTTCGCTTGTTGTCACACAAACCTCCCGCAGCTCGCCAGCCTGCACCCATTCGAATCAAGGAAAGTGTAGAAGAAGTGCGTCATCGGAAAGGCAAATTCCTGCCGCGATTGTGCTGAAACGTGTCTCGCGTCGCAATGAGTCCCGGTTAAAAGCAAGCCCGCGCGTTTTCGATGGCGCCCCAAACGCCGGAATCTCTATACTGGGGGCAACAGACCGCCGCACCGCCATTTCTCCGGAAGGAGCCTCCCATGTTCGACGACGATCTCCCGATCAACTACCGCATCCGATTTGAGAAGGACCACGTCAGTGTGAAGGCCAGCTACGACCTCAGCGTGACCGTGGGCGGTCCCGCGCTCATCGCAGACTTTCAAATTAGCGTTGATGGAACGAATCTAATCAGCGGCTTCCTTCCTGGCCAGACCGCGTTTAACGGCGCGAAATTCTACACACTTGCCGATCCAAATAAAGACGCGCCGGTTTCTTTCTCGATCTCTTCCAATCAGGACTGGAACGCTAGCGACAACGACGTGCTCCGCGGCGACAAAGTCTATGACGATGCGGAGTTCTCGAACTGACATCGCGCATTCGTCACTGGGCATTTGAATGTCACGCCGAGCTAGTCAACGAATTCTGCGAAACATCAGCTCGGCGCGACTGGCGCGCCCCGCCGAAGACAATACTTCCGAAAGTTTTCGGTCTCAAAACTTTCGCTGGAAATCCGCGTTGCAGATGCGAACGTAAAATCAGAACGGGGTGAGGCCAACTGGGATGGTAAATTGCGCGGGCCATGCACACTAACGGTGACGTGAGAAAGGATCGAGGTCACGCTCAACGAGGGCTGGGTGCAGTTTGAGACCACCTCAAGCGATCGCCGGCCACCAAGGCAAGAGACAGTACGCTCGTATCCCCAGGCTTGAAGCGGACATCGCGGTACGAGCTCATAAATTTTCTTTGAATCTTAAGAGAGGGGAGGGAACTCTCTGGCACGAGCTCCTTCACGCTGGTTCCGCAGTCGACGAATTTGGACTTGCCGTTCATCTGCACTCGAATCTGCCCAGTTACCGTCACCAGCCCCTTGAACTCGAGACAAGCGACGCCTCCTGTGCCTGCGAAGTTCTTGCAGCCATCTTCAGGCCTTAACCGTAGTTTGTCGTCCATCTCGTCCAATTTGCTCGAAGTGCTTGCTCCAAGAATGGCGGTCGCGAGTTTCTGCAGTTTGGATACCAAGAGCGTGTAGAAAACCAACCGGTACTTGAGTTCCGCAGGAATGCCGGCCAACTGAGTCTCCAAACCCGTGTTTCGAAATTCTCTACTGAGCACGCGCGGAGTGAATCGAACATCGCCCGCGCGACGGAACTGGATTTTTCCATCGTTCGATGATTTTACGTCGAAGTATACGAGGCTCACGCCTCCGGAATCTTCGGACGCTTCCGCTTCTTCACCATTTTTGGCTGCACTGAGATACGCTCGCTGGATTTTCAGACGCATGCCTGGCCTGAGATCCAGGCCGCTCCGATTCGGGCGGTACCCGTAATAGCTGAATAGGCTTTCCCTTGGCTCCACGGGAAGACTTTGCAGGATGAAATCGCGAATCACGGAATCGCCTTCTCCGAAACAGCCCGCCTGTTGGAGCTGATCCAGCTGTGCCAAAAAACGATACAAGGCGGCTACGGCATCACCGTCAGGATCGACGAGTCCTTGGAAATCGCCGATCCAACGTTCCGGCGAGGGTAATGCAATCTGAACGGAGGGCGGATGATTCTGTTCCATTTGAATATGGAATGGTCCGTTTGCAGCCAGACAACTTGCGCCCGTCGATGTAACGTGCGAGGGAACTTCCAATTTGACGTTGATCCCGGAACTATTCGGGTTGGACTCCGGTGTCGTGGGCGCGAATAAAACAGGCTCGCCATACACCGACCCCAAGCGAAACGCCGGTTCAGTGGCTGCTCCTGGCCGCCTCGCCGCGCAGCCGGCGGATATCAGCACGAACAGCAAAAGCAGTGCTGACAGGTTTTGTGCCGGTTTCAGAGGCATCAAGATTCCGGCAGAATCTTACGGATTGAGCGAGTAAACCACGTTGATCGTGGTGTCTACCTCGATGGGTTCCCCATTGAGAAGTGTCGGCGTGTATCGCCATTGGTTGACCGCCTCGACCGCGGAGCGAGCAAGATCGGGATCAATTTGGCCATTCATGATGCGGAGTGAGAGCGGCTTGCCATCCTTGCCAATAACAGCGTGAAGGACGACTGTACCTTGTACGCCCGCAGATTTGGCGTTTCCCGGATAGATGGGCTGGATTTTGTTCACGAGTTTGGCAGACTCGACGTTGCCGCCGACACCGAGGCGTGAAGGCTTGCCATCGGTTCTCTCAGTGACCATGGGCTTACCCCCGTTCGCGGGAACAACCGTCACGTTTTCGGTGATGGCTCCAACTTCCAAATTGATATTTGCAGTGAACTCTCGACCGGCATCGAGCGAGACGTCCGTCTGACGGTAGGTTTGAAAGCCGGGTTTGAGAACCTGCAGCTCATAGTTTCCGGCGGGCAACCCTGTAAAGTTGAAATTGCCTTCGCGGTCCGTAGTGGTCATATCAATGGTGTTTCTATCGTGGTTGGACACGACGATTGTGGCATTGGCGATAGCGGCGCCGCTCGGGTCGTGGACGACGCCCGAAGTTTTGCCCGCGCGGTCTTGCGCCGACAGGCGAAGCGCGGCAAGTGGGAGTAACAACGCAAGCGCTAGAAACGGAATCAGAATTTTTATTCGTGGAGATACCTGACGGCGGTCAAGCGACGGATTCAGCATGGCAGCAAATCTCCTTTCAAGATTTGTTGGTCGTGCGATGGCCAGAGCAGTGGACCAGGCGCGCCCTGAGCTTTCGAGGGTCCTTGCGAGATCGAGGAGCTGGCTGGCGTAAACGTCGGGCGCGATGCCGGACCGCAGGACGGCGTCATCGCAAGCGCGCTCGCTCTCCTGCCGTAGCCGCCCAGCGGCCAACCAAACAAGCGGGTTAAACCAGTGAAAACACCGCGCCATCTCGGCGCAGATTTGCAAGAGCCAGTCGTGACGCGCGATGTGCGCGAGCTCGTGCGAGAGAACGATGCGTCGCTGCTCGTTCGGCCAATTGGCGGCGCCCGCAGGGAGCACAATCACGGGATGGAAGATTCCCCAAGTAAGCGGCATCGCCAGAGCCTCGCTGCATTCCAGCAGACGGACAGAACGACCGATCTTCAGAGATGTGGAGATCGTAAGAGTTTCGCGCATCCAACCGTCTTCGAAGAGAGGGGTTGCGCGCGCTGACAGCCAGGCGAGGCGCGTTAGGCCAGCGATGAGCCGTAAAAGGACAAACGACGCGCCAAAAGCCCACAGGAGAAAAGTCGCCAGCGCCCATGTCGACAGCGCGAAAGAATTGGAGGTCGCGTAAACAATCGTTGCAGGCACGGTTTGCGCGGCCAAGTTTGCATCGCCTTGGTGAGGCGCGCTCCAAAGTGCAGCGGCGCTTCCCAAAACAGAGGAATGCCATGGCGGAAGGAGAAATGCCAGCAGAGGCAAGAGGAGCGTGCCAAGAATCGCGGCTGCCCAAACATGATGGCGCACGGCGGAGGAGGCGCGCCGCAGGGCTGCGATGATTCCCCACGTGCCGCTAAGGAGAAGAGTCGCCTTGGCACAGCAAACAACAATGAATGCGAAACCGATTTCGGAGTCGGCGAGAAAATGCATGTTTATTTCTCCTTCCGTCCTTTCGCGATAAGGCCCGCAATGCGATCCAGCTCTTCATGGGAGACGCGCGTCACTTCGCCGCCGAGGAGAGCGGCGACAACTTTTTCGGTGGAGCCCTCGAAGAAGGTCTCGACGAGATGTCGCAGCGCGGACCGCCTGGCGACCTCCCGCGGCACGGCGGGAAGGTAAACGTAGCGTAAGCCGTGCTCTTCGTGGCGAACGTGGCCCTTCTCTTCAAGGACCCGGAGCTGAGCGCGGACGGTCGAATAACTGCGCTTGCCGGCGATCTCTGCCAGCACTTGCCCGACCGAGGCGCGCTCGAGCTTGTAGAGGATGTCCATGATCTGACGTTCGCGGCGGGAAAGTGCGGTCGGTTTGGGTTTTCGGTTCATGTGCTATTTTTCTAGCATGTATGCTATGAAACTAGCAGGCACGCATTTTCGTGTCAAGACATTTTGCTAAAGACTTCTTGCGCGTCCTCGTAGGGCGCTTCCTGGATGTGGGAGCAAATACTGATGCAGCCTCCAATGCGGGCAAAACGCTTCGTAACTCAAAGCCTTCGTCATGCGTAGTAACATCGGGAGGCAATGATGACGACCGGTAATGGTGTGGCTGTTCGCGCCGAGCGCGTTTCCCGGCAATACGAGATGGGCTCCACGGTGATTCGCGCGGTGGATGACGTTACCCTAGAAGTGCGCTCGGCAGAGTTCGTGGCGCTGCTGGGCAGTTCGGGCTCGGGAAAATCGACTCTTCTGAACTTGATGGCCGGCTTGGACCGTCCAACCGGTGGCGCGATTTTTGCCAATGGCAAGAATCTTTCGGAGATGAGCTCGCTCGAGCTGGCGCGTTACCGAAGCCTGACCGTCGGAATGGTCTTTCAATCGTTCAATCTTCTGCCGCGCATGACCCTCGAAGAAAACGTCGAGCTACCGCTGCGCCTGGCAGAAGTGGACCGCAGCGAACGCGGCAAACGCGCCCAGGAAGCGCTCGAGCGCGTGCACCTCGAAAAGCGGCTAGGCCACCGTCCGAGCGAAATGTCCGGCGGAGAGCAACAGCGTGCAGCGTTAGCACGTGCGCTCGTAAACCGCCCGACACTGCTTTTTGCCGACGAGCCGACGGGAAATCTGGACAGCGCCACCGGCGAATCCATCATGCTCCTGCTGAAAGAAGTCCAGCAAAAGCTTGGCATGACCATCGTAATGGTGACGCACGAGCGCCCGCTCGCGGAGCGGTTCGCGGATCGCATCGTCGCGCTTGCGGACGGCAAACTGGTCAGCGACGGAGTGAAATCATGAAGGCGGGTGATCTCGGCGAACTCGCGCTGCGCAACCTGCGAGAAGCTGTCCTAAGAAATTCCCTGACGACTCTGGGGGTCGCGGTCGGGGTCGCATCGCTGGTCGCCATGCTCTCTCTTGGTGTTGGCATGCAAGAGCTGGCCACAAAGCGCCTCTCCAATTCTGGACTCTTCGATACCGTCATGGTCACCCAGCGCAGAGCTTTTGAAGGCATGCGGAGGGCAACGGTAAATCCCGTGCCGGAAAAAGCGGCGCGAGAGCTTGATGAGGATGCGCGAAAAGAACTGGAACGCCTTCCGAACGTAGTGGAAGTCTACCCACAAATCCGCTTTCCCACCGAAGTTCGCTACAACGGAACTCCCTTTTCCACAATCGTAGCGGGAGTGCCGGCCTCCGCCCAACAGACGGGCGCGTACGACGGAATTCAAGGCAATTTCTTTTCGAGCCAGAATGCCGATGAGGCAATTTTGCAAATTCAATTGGCAAAGGATTTATCTCCACAGCCGGCCACACTGATCGGCAAAGATCTGGTCGTGCGTTACGCAGAGCGCGAAGCGCTACCGCCGCAAAATCCCGCGAGTGAAGCCGGCGGCAAAACGGTTGCTGAGGATACGGGTGCCGGCGGATTTTCTATCGTCCCGCGCGAGAAAAAATTGCGTATTGTCGGAATTGTCGAGACGGAGCCAGCGGCAGGCTTCGGCGGATTCGGCAGCGGACGCTTGCTCATTCCCCTCGACGTGGCGTCTACTCTTCGCGCCGCTCAGGTAAACGATCTGCGCGATGCCGTCCGCGCCGGAAACGGAAAACAGAACTATGCGAGCCTAACGGTTCGCGCAAAGAGCCCCACACAAGTGGAAGGCATCGAAACGGCCATCAAAGCAATGGGCTTCGGCACCTTTTCCCTGCTCGATGCCTCGCGCAATCTGCAATTGTTCTTCACCATATTCGATCTGTTGCTGGCGATTTTCGGCAGCCTCGCGCTGGCGGTGGCGACGCTCGGTATCATCAACACATTGGTGATGGCCATTCTGGAGCGGCGGCGTGAGATTGGTATCTTGAAAGCGCTCGGTGCGGCCGATCGTGACGTCAAACAGCTCTTTTTTGTCGAAGCCGGTGTCATGGGTCTGCTCGGCGGAATTTTTGGCGTCGTGTTTGGCTGGCTGATTGGTAGGGCCTTGACCTGGGGCACAAATATCTATTTGAACCGCCAAAATTTGCCCTCGGCGCATGTTTTCTCTGTGCCGTGGTGGCTTGTGCTGGGAGCAATTGTGTTCGCGGTGGCCGTCAGTCTTGCGGCGGGACTTTATCCGGCTTCGCGAGCAGCCCGCCTGAACCCCGTCGAGGCCCTGCGGTATGAATAAAGTTTGGCGCGCCGTGCCGACGGCGCTGCTGCTTGGTTTCATTGCAACTGCTTTCCTGATTCCAGCCGCACAAGCTACAGGCCGCGCAGAATGCGTTTCCATTCCCAGCAAAATCCTGCGCCTCTCCGTTCCTTACTGCGTTCTTCTCCCTCCGAGCTACGACACCGAGAAAACGCGCCATTACCCTATTCTCTATCTTCTCCACGGCTTGGGCGACAACGATCAAATGCTCATTCATTCCGGCGGAATGAACCTCGTCGAAGACCTATGGGAGCAGCATCAGCTGGGTGAATTCCTGATCGTGACGCCCGCCGCCGGCGCAAGTTTCTACATCAACTCGCGCGACGGCCTGCGTCGCTATGAAGATTTCTTCCTCCGAGAATTTATACCGGGCGTCGAGAAGCGCTACCGTGCCGAATCAGCCCGCAACTCCCGCGGCATTGCAGGCATTTCCATGGGCGGATACGGCGCGCTGCACATCGCTTTCCAGCATCCTCCACTCTTCGCAGCCGTGGGTGCCCTCAGCGCCGCGCTCATCGAGAAGTTGCCCAATATCAGCTCACAGGATTCTCGGCAGCTGAGCGCACTCCGCATCCTCAGCGGTGCATTTGGCTCACCCTTCGACGCCGCATTTTGGAAGCAAAATGACCCCATCGAAATCGCCCGCGCCGCGAATCTCAAAGGCCTAAAAATCTATTTTGATTGCGGCTCGGAAGACGACTACGGCTTCGACGCCGGCGCCCAAGCTCTGGACAAGCTCCTGACATCACGCCACATCCCCCACGAATTTCACTTGTATCCCGGTGGCCATGACTGGACCTATTTCGCGGAGCATTTGCCCGCGCTGTTGAAGTTTGAATATCGTGCCTTCGAATCCGCTCCGTCCCGCCAACTTTCCTCACGATAATTCCGACCGCGATTTCTTGAGAACCGAAGCAGTATTCCCAGTTTCTATGGCGTTGTAGGCTGTCGCCCTGCACGGGAAACGGCGTTCCCGCTCGTGCGTCTAACATTACGTCGATCGAGGGAAACCATGGACGCACTCCTTCAGAACCTGCGGCAAGCCTTTCGAGTATTGCGCAAGAATCCCGGTTTCGCCGCCATTACGATTCTGACGCTCGGGCTGGCCATCGGCGCCAATACCGCAATATTTAGCGTCGTCGAAAGTGTCCTGCTGCGTCCCCTGCCCTATCCTGACCCGTCGAGACTCGTTCAAATTTGGAATACATACCTCCCTGCTTTTCCCCAACTCCCCAATTCCTCGGGCGATTTTCAGGATTTCCAGCGCCAAGCCAAAAGTTTTTCTCAAATGGCTTCGTACACCGACGTCCCCCGCGGACTTAATCTCACCGGCGAAGGCCAGGCCGAGAGGCTGGAAGCGCGTCTTGCCACATCAGGGCTGTTTCCACTGCTGGGAATTCGTCCAGTTGCCGGACGCACGTTCATTCCGGAAGAAGACAAGCCAGGCAGCGCTCCCGTCGTGCTTATCACTCACCGTTTCTGGCAGAGCCATTTCGGCTCTGACCCCTCCGTCGTGGGACAAACGCTAACGCTGGACGGAAGGGGTTACACCTTGGTGGGCGTTCTCCCGGAGCAGTTTCGATTGGCACCCTCTACAGATGTCTGGAAGCCCGTGAGCCAGTACGGCGACGACTTGACCAGCCATCTCCATCACGAATTCAACATCCTTGCGCGTCTAAAGCCCGGCGTCACTGTCTCTCAAGCCCAAGCGGAGCTCGACGCTCTAAATCGCCAGGAGGACCAGGCCTTTCCGGACACGCACAAAAATTGGGGCGTCCTGGTGACCCCGATGGAAGAACCCTCTGCCGTGAAGATGCGCGTCGCTTTGCTCGTGCTCTTCGGTGCGGTCGGTTTGGTTTTGTTGGTTGCCTGCGCCAACATTGTGAATTTGCTCCTCGCCCGCAACGCGGCCCGCCAGAAAGAGATCGCCCTCCGGGTGGCGCTCGGCGCAAACCGCTCGCGTCTGCTGGCACAGCTTCTCACCGAAAGCACCGTGCTCTCGCTTCTCGGCGGCGCGCTGGGCGTATTCCTCGCCGCCGCAGGGCTTCGCCTGCTAGCCGCTTTTGTTCCCTCCGATCTCCCCAGCATAAAATCGACAAACCTCAATGGCTTGGTGCTCAGCTTCACGCTCGCCGTGAGTTTTTTAGCAGGCATCTTCTGCGGCCTAATCCCCGCGCTGCAATCTCTGAAGCAAGACCTGCACGGAATATTGAAAGAGGGAACAAGAACCTCGGCCGCCGCGGCCGGCCAAAAAATCCGCAGCCTCCTGGTCGTTTCCGAAATTGCGCTCGCGCTCATTCCGCTGGTAGGCGCCGGCTTGTTGATTCGCAGCTTTCATCATCTGATGGCGGTCAGTCCCGGCTTTGAGAGCGATCATATTTTGACGATGGAGGTAGACCAACCGCAGTTGCCTCCTGTTGAACTCAGCAAGTTATCCGCCGACCAAGGAACTGCCCTCGCTCGTAAACAATCTCTCCAATTCGATGAGCTGGCTCAAAAGCTTCAGTCTTTGCCGGAAACAAAAGCAGTCGGCGGCATCAACGTGCTGCCGCTGGGTTCAGCGATGCGCTCCGCATCCAGATTCGTAGTCGAGGGCCAGCCGCTTCCTGCAAACGGTGCCCGGCCCGTCGCGGAGACGCGCGGCATAAGCCCAGGTTATTTTGCCGCGATGGGAATTCCACTGCGCATGGGCCGCCCGCTGGACGCCCACGATTATGCCGGTCCAAATATCGTCGTAAACGAAACGATTGCGCGTAGATTCTGGCCCAGTGGCGATCCCATCGGCAAGCGCATCAACCTGTGTTCTCTGGATCCCACTCCCTGCTGGTTCAATATCGTTGGCGTGGTTGGCAATGTCCATCAATATGGCCTCGACGCTGCGCCAACGTTGGACGTCTATTACACCGGCGGCTGGCCTCAATACACTGTGATTCGCACCGCGTCCGATCCGGCCCAACTGGCGCAAGCCGCCGCTAGCGAAATCCACAAATTCGATCCAAACCTGCCCGTCACTCGCGTCATGACGCTCGACAATTTGCTCGCCGATTCCGTCTCGCCGCGCCGGTTCTCCACCTTCCTCCTTGGCATCTTCGCGGGCCTCGCGCTTGTCCTGGCCGCGATGGGCATCTACGGCGTAATGAGCTACGTCGTTAGCCTGCGCACCAACGAAATCGGTATCCGCATGGCTCTTGGCGCTCAGCCCCGCGACATCTTGCGGCTGATAGTCGGACGCGGCGCACAGCTTGCCTTTGCGGGTGTCCTGCTTGGGTTAGCCGGCGCGTTTGCCTTGACCAAGCTGATTTCGAGTCTGCTCTACGGTGTCAAGCCCACCGACCCGTTTACCTTCGGCGCTGTGGCAATTCTCTTGGTTAGCGTGGCGTTGCTCGCTTGCTACGTCCCCGCCCGCCGAGCCATGCGCGTAGACCCCATGGTCGCCCTGCGCTATGAATGATGTGATGGAAATTTTAGGATCAGCCGCTAACGCAGAACGCGTGGTTCTTCCGTCTTGGGCCCATTCAGTCAAACTAGGAGCAACTCATTCACCAGGTATTGTCGTCCGATACTAAATCTACAAAACCTGCGACATATAGGGCGGCAATGGACTCTCTTGTCCGGCAATCACTCTCCACCCACTTCCTCCGTTTATATACACATGCATGGCCCGCATCTGGCTACTCACGAATTGCCCCTTCACGTAGCCCCGGGACGACCACAGACACGTTGCCACTGCTGAATCCCTGAAAATCCGCACCTTGATGTCCACCACGTTGAAAGACTGGTATCGAATTGCAGTCGACTCCACGGCGCTAATGAAGCCATTCTTGTTGACCGGCTCCCCCCGCGAAAGCGTTCCCGCGAAATCTTCACTGTAGACTCGCCGGAAAAACGTTCCATCGTTGTGCTGGATGGCATTTGCCGCTTCTCGTTCCAAATTGACGATCTCCTGTCTCTCCATATCCGGATCGTTCTGCGGCGAGACGCGGCAGCGTCTATAGCAGTCCTGTACTTCTTCATTTTGAGGGCTCCACGCCGGAAAAAGTGCCAACCACATGGTGACCAGCGCTACGACTTTGTACATGGCGAGAAGCCTCCTCCGTAAGATCCCGAAATCTTGACCATGGCATCCCTTTATACGGTATATCGAGGTTGGCACGCCCGGGGAGAAGATGACTCAAGATGTGATGTAATCGTGACGAATTGCGCAACCCGGCGACTGGAAGAGCAGACACGCGCCGTGCCTCCGCAAACCCCATGGCCCGCCATTATTCGACATCGTCCCTCAAATTTTTTGATTCGCTGCATTCACGCTTTGCGTAAGCCGGGTCGCAGCGGTTGGGTGTACATTCGCCAAATCCGGGACAGGAAAGTTGCACCTCCCGGCCAATACGCCTGATCTCGAGAGGCAGCATCCTCTACAACTGAATCGGACTACCGCGTCAAGGAGTAACCCATGCTCATACGGACAAACAAGCTGTGGCTCATTTCCATCGCAGCTGCGCTTCTTGTAATCGGAACCGTGCTTGGAAGTGCCGCCGCGCAAAAAACGGCCATTCCAAAGCCTCAGGACAAATTGGCGATGGGTGAAGACGAGGTCAGGCAGTTGCTTGCTCTAATGGATACCGACAAAAAAGGAATGGTCTCCAGGCAGGAGTTCATGAAATTCATGGAAGCGGAATTCGAAAGACTGGATAGCCACAAGAAAGGGCAACTGAACGTCAGAGAGCTAACGCGGTCGACGACGACGGCTAGCCGTTTTGTTGGAAAGTAATGTCAACCCCACTTCAACGTCAGCAGACTGCCCACAGAAAGCCTTTGGTCTCGAGCCGTCGGAATAGTTCCTCACCTTAGAACCTGCCTACGGGTTTGCCTGATTCCCCAGCGACATCGCGGCGGTCTGTACCCTGAAGAATTGCCAGAAATACTAGAGGTACTTTCGGAGGTGATTAAAACCTAAGTAGCCGAGAAGTCCAGAGATGACGGCAATTGCTAAATTGGTTGCCGAGAAAATATCTCCAAAAGCGAAAGCCAAGCTCTTTCCCCGGCCATTTGCACGAGTGAACTCGCCCATCAGAAGGTTGGAATAGAAGAGGAAGATTATGAAACCAGTTTCAACGATCGCCTTCCAGGCCGGTGCCAACCGCCTGGTCTGTTTCGGATTCGGAACCATCGGCTAACTATAGCAAAAGCCGCAGATCAGCAGGTGCAGCGTTTGGAAGCTGCAAAATCCGGAGCTGTTCCACCACCGAGTATCGCTAAAACTTCACCATAATGGAAAGATCGATAAACGACTCACTCTTGCGAAGATCTGGGAACCACAAACTACTGATTCCTCCCCCGCAAGCCGCCTCCGCAGGCCCCAGGGAGCCCTGGCCCGAAGAACTGCCATTGCTGCAAGCGTAAAACTGTGGCGAACCATTATTCCCGCCGGGTGGCGTTATACCGCCTGCGCCGCTCCAATAGGGAACGCTGGCATGGCGATAATCATACTCAGCCCGAAATGTAATGTACTGCTTGGGCATATAGTCAAAAGTGAATGAAGAATCCCAGGCTTTGAACGGGTCACCAGGATTCCCCGTAAAGTAAGGCGAATTGGTCGCCGCCGAAATCGCGCCTTCTCCATTGATCGGCGGAATGAGCACCAGATAGCGCCCCGGGTTGTTGATCTGTCCGCCGCCCACTGTTACTCCGAACAAATCACTGTGGAACCAGAACCGGTTGTACGCCATATATCCGATGAAGCTCTGCTTCGGTCCGCCTTTCCTATCGCCATAGCAGCTCACCCCGGAGCCGTATTCACAGCCCAAGTCCCCAGTCAGCGAAAATGCCATCTTGTCCAGAGTTTTTTCCGGCTTATCGTAGTACTTGACCTCAACGCTGTTGTCCGTGTGGATCCGGCTGCGCCCCCTGATGAAAAGATCGTCCTCGCCCACACCATAGTTATTGGAAATGATGTTCAGCCAGGGTTTCGGCGTCCATTTAATCTGTCCTCCCACTCCCGGCATGTGGTTAGCTGAGGCGTACGACTGCCAGCCGTTTATGAACCACGGCTCGATCTTCAAATGTGCCGTCGGAAAAATCTGCACCCGCACACCATTAAAAAACCACGGCGTGTTTGAAGAAACATAGGAAGGCTGGTAAGCCCAATTGTCGAAGTTGTAGTAGCTGAACAGGCCGATGTACGACATGAAGATTCCCGCATCGACATTGATTCCATGCAGCACGTTGAAGTGGTATCCACCGTAGGCTTCCGATACGTAGCGGTACGCATTGGCTAGATCCCACTGGCCGTGCCCCGGACTTGGATCATTTCGCGGCGTCGTCACCGAATACATGCCGAACTGCGTCATCAACCTGCCTCGTACGTTGTCAAAATGGAAGTCGCCGCCGACCCCGAGTTGCTCCAGTTGAACCTCATACGACCGAAACAACTCACTCGATCCGCCAATGGTATGGTCCGCTGGATGGTTGAAGTCGGCCACGTAGTTTGTATCGACCCGGATTTCCGGCGTAAAAAATTTCGTGTCCCAATAAATTTCTTTCGTGCGCGGGTTCCCGTTCAACCACGTCCAGTCCGCATCCGAAAATGGCTCCACATATCCCGGTTTCCCCGTTGCTGCAGCCGCATTTGTCTGCGGGTTCTGGTCTTGACCCACGGCAGCAGAGGCGCCTGTCCCTGGCACTACCGTCTCCGCGCTCTTTCCACCGCTAGTTGATTCCGGCGAAGAGGGCATCGCCCCCACGGCCGTACTCGCGCTTGGTGCGACTGCCAATTGGGCAGCTTCTGCCGGCTTGGGCTGCGCAACAGTAGCCGCGGTTGCCGGCGTGGTCGCCGAAACGCCTGCTGCCGTCGCGCTGGATTCACTCGGTTCTTTGGGCGCAGGTTGCGCTGCTCCAGCAGGCTGTTTCGCTTCCAGCTCTGCCACACGCTTCTCAAGCTGTTCGACGCGATCCAGTAGCATCCGCTCACGCTCCGTCAAAGGCGCGGGAGCGTCGGACTTGGCTGGCGCGCCCTTTGTCGGCGCACTGTTCTTGTCTTTAGTATCGTCAGCAAACACGCGAACCGGAGTCGTGCTCGCACAAAGCAACGCTCCCAGCGCCGCTAGGATAAGAATTTTCTTCTGAGTGAAGATGCGCATGTCTCTCTCCAATTTCATAACTCCCTGCAATGCTCAGTCGTTGGCAACGGAAGTGTCGGTGACGCTAGTCACACGAATTTTAGGGGCACACCATGCCGCATCGTTGCCCAAAAAAGATAGCTTCGTTGGCGTTAGGAAATCGTAAAAGGGCCGAAAGCTTTTTGTAAGAAAAAAGTCGCCGCTCTTGAGCCGGCTTATCGCCTTAGCGGCGCTGCGGGGTCACGGTGAGATATCTCCAGCGCCACTTCCCGCGCCTCATCGTGAATCAAACCATTCGTAGCCAGAATCACAGCACCACCCAGTTGGTAGGGCTGCCCAGCAAAATCGCTGACCTTACCCCCCGCTTCCTCAATCAGCAGAACGCCTGCAGCGGTATCCCATGGCTTGAGTCCGAACTCCCAAAACCCATCAAACCGTCCAGCCGCAACGCTGGCCAAATCCAGCGCCGCCGAGCCGTCTCGCCGCACTCCATGCGATCGCAGCGTAAAATCCCAATAATAATGAATGTTTGGAGTTGCCAGCCTTTTGTGCACGGGAAAACCAGTGCACAGAAGACTCGTCGAGAGCGTGTCCACCTTCGAAGCGAAAATTCTCTTCCCGTTCAGCGTCGCGCCTCCGCCTCGTGCGGCCGCAAAGAGCTCCTCATAAAACGGGTTGTAAACCACTCCCGCCAGAAGCGCTCCTCGTTGCGCCAGCGCAATCGAAACCGCAAAGCAAGGATACCCATGCGCGAAATTCGTCGTGCCATCCAGCGGATCGACGTGCCACCGAAACTCCGACCCACCTTCGTGGCCGCTTCCCTCTTCCGCCGCTATCGAGTGCTCCGGAAAATATTTCGTCAGCCGCGCCACAATCGCTTGCTCCGAGCGCTTGTCCGCTTGCGTTACCAGATCGACGTCGCCCTTGTACGCAATCTGCATCGGCCGGTCAAATTCCTCGCGCAGGATCTTCCCCGCTTCCTCGGCAATTTCAATGGCGGCGTTGAGGTAATCCTTGCTCATGGAGACTTGCGCATCGTTGCGCTTCAACGGCCTGGTGGCCAAACTGTGCATCCTCCACTCTACCACCTGCGCCTAGGAAAGTGCTGTACCTGCACGAATCGAATTTGATCTCCCGATATTTCCTCTCGATCGCTGCTGTTTTTTTGCGGCATCTTCTTCGCTTCCGCGTTAAAATAAATTCCCGCCCTCAATGCGAGGCACATGATGATTAGAACGTGGAAGCTCGGATCCGCTGCACCTCTGCTTCTCATCTTTTTCCTGTCCATCGTCCCGGCCCGCCTCTTGGCCCAGGACAACAAAGTCATGGGTACATTGTCCTTTGACGGCGATACCCAACTGGACAGGGACTCTGGCGTGTGGGTCGATGGCGATTATGTCGGCTACGTAAAGGAATTTAGGGGAAAGAAGAGCCTGCCCCTCTTGCCAGGCAAACACCATGTCGTCGTGAAACAGAAAGGTTACGAGGATTTGACTCGGGATATCGTCGTCGAACCCGGCCAGATTCAAAACATTGAAGTCTCCATGCATCTGCTTCCCGGCGCGACAACTCCCGATGTGACCGCGGAGCTGAAAATTTCAGTGCAACCAAAACGCGCCGCCGTCTTTCTCGATGGCAGCTACGTCGGCCATGCCAGCGAGCTGGGCGGAAGATTTCACTCGCTTCTGGTGAGCCCCGGTAAGCACAAAATCAAAATCGAGCTTCCGGGCTATCGCACCTTTGAAACCGATGTCGACGTCCTCGCAGGTCAAAAATCCGAAGTGAAAACCGAGCTCGTCAAAGGCAGCATCGAACAAGCCGGTGAAGACATAAAAAAACCCCAGTAGCCGCCGCTCCGCCTTCCGTGCTCAATGCAGGGGCCGGGGCGTGACCTGCCCGACGCCCTTGTCACTCGAGGTTTTACCGCTGCGGCTTGACTATTACATCCGACGGGCGCTGGTAAATCACGCCGACCGCATTTTTCCCTTGCAATTATTTTCGATCTGGAGTAACATTTTTTTAAGTAATGTTCTGTTTTGTCGTCCGGCCCCGACACCACGGATTTCGATTCATTCAATCTTCGCCGGCGGCAAATTCCCTTGATGAACCTGGATGTACGGATCAAGTAGGCCATAATTTAGTTACGACCTCGTAAAATTTTCAAAATAAACGATTTATAAGTCCTTTAGAATGAAATTCTTTGCGCATCCCTGCGACTTAACCTCCATGTTTTGATATTCTTATAAAAAACAGGGGGTGGGGGCACCTTGGGGCCACCTTAAAATGGCACCTCCGATCCGTCTATGGCTTACTGGGGCCCGGTAAGATACGTCTTCCGCGCTCGCACGTGATACTCGCCGCTCAGCACCTTGACCTCGACGTTCCGGTACGTATTCGCCGGACCGCGAGGGGTCGGGTAGTAGCCCAGCCGGTATTGCGTGCGCAACTCTCGATCAATGATGTCGAAGATCACATCCAACTCCTGCGGCGTATCGGGATAGAACATGTCGCCCCCGGTCGTCTCTGTGATGGTTTCCAGCGCATGCTCACCGGCGGTGTTCCGTCCGCTCTCGTTTTTCACCGGGCGAATCACGATCGTATAGAGCAACGCATCCGAACGCACAGCTTCTTTCCGCGAGACGTCAAAATCGGTCCGGCTAGTCGTCTCACCGGCGTCCGTAATCAAAATGATGACCCTGCGCCGCTCTTCGCCGCGGTGCTCGAGCGCCCGCGCACCAAGAAGTATGGCGTCATAGATCGAAGTGCCCGAGCCAGGGGGAATCTTACGCACCGCAGTCTGCAGCGCAGGCACATTGTCTGAAAACCCTGCCAGCTGTGTGACATTTTCGTCGAACGCAAACACCGACAGCCGGTCGCCTGGACGCAAAACTTGCCGAATGAAATGGGCCGCAGCCTCTTTCTCGAAGCCAATTTCCATGTTCGCGCTCAAGCTTGAATCAATCATCAGCGCAAGATCGAGCGGCAGCTTGGTTTCCGACTCGAAAACCTCGATCTTCTGCCGCACGCCTTCTTCAAACACTTGGAAGGCTTCGACCGGCAAATCCGGCGCAGGCCGGTTGTGCTCATCCAGAACGCTCGCCAAAATGTTGACTAGGTCTACTTTGACCTTAATCTGTCCGCGCTGATCGTCAGAGTTGACAGGCGGACTGAGCGGCGGCACTGGCGTCGGCACAATGCTTCCGGGCGGCGGAGGCGAAGGCAGTGTCGGTGGCACTGGCACTGGAGCATTCGCGGAAGAGGAACTCGCCGGCAGATTCGGCCTCGGCTGCGCCCACGGTGGCCGGTCAGGCTTGTCCTGGGAGAGAACACTCCCTGCCAGTAAAAGTGCCGCCAGAAAAGCCACAGTTACGGCGAGCGCACGGGGGGGTGTCGAGATCATTGATTC